>Ga0214919_10003314_pt1 | contig 24450 bp, 22 predicted proteins | sample LL1503_MetaG_FD_177994 | JGI IMG/M metagenome (GOLD analysis project Ga0214919, IMG submission 177994) | Freshwater microbial communities from Lake Lanier, Atlanta, Georgia, United States - LL-1503 | ecosystem: Environmental > Aquatic > Freshwater > Lake | place: USA: Georgia | collected... | reverse complement strand
TTTTTCACTGTAAGCCATGGTGATACTTTCTTAATTCTTCGGTTCAATGTTAGTGGGCAGCCCACTGAATGGTGCTCAGGTCAATGCCTTCTTTGTACATGTCCCACAAGGGGCTGAGGTCGCGCAGTTTGGCCACGTTGGCTTTGATGGTGTCAATGGCATAGTCAATCTCTTCTTCGGTGGTCCAACGGCCAACGGTCATGCGCAAACTGCTGTGCGCCAACTCGTCGCTGCGGCCCAAGGCGCGCAAAACATAGCTGGGCTCTAAGCTGGCAGAGGTACAAGCCGAGCCCGAAGACACGGCCAAACCTTTGATGCCCATGATAAGTGATTCGCCTTCAACATAATTGAAACTCATGTTGATGTTGTGGGGCACACGCTTTGTGGGGTGGCCGTTTAAGAACACTTGCTCTACGTCTTTCAAGCCATTGAAAAGACGCTGTTGCAAAGCCTTGGCTTTGGCAATGTCTTGGTCCATTTCGAGCCGTGCAATGCGGTAGGCTTCGCCCATGCCCACAATTTGGTGCGTGGGCAAGGAGCCAGAACGCATGCCGCGCTCGTGGCCGCCACCGTGCATTTGCGCTTCAAGGCGCACGCGAGGTTTGCGGCTGACATACAAAGCGCCAATGCCTTTAGGGCCATAAGTTTTGTGCGCGGTTAAGCTCATCAAATCGACCGGCAAGGTGCTGAGGTTAATGGGCAATTTGCCAGTGGCTTGCGCGGCATCGACGTGGAAGACAATGCCCTTCTCACGGCAAATGGCGCCTATGGCCGGAATGTCTTGAATGACACCAATTTCGTTGTTGACGAACATGACGCTGACCAAAATGGTGTCGGGTCGCAGCGCAGCTTTGAACACTTCCATGTTAAGCAAGCCGTCATCTTGCACGTCAAGGTAGGTGACTTCAAAGCCTTGACGCTCAAGCTCGCGCATGGAGTCAAGTACGGCTTTGTGCTCTGTTTTAACCGTAATAAGGTGCTTGCCGCGGCTTTTGTAAAACTGCGCAGCGCCCTTGAGGGCCAGGTTGTTGGACTCGGTAGCGCCGCTGGTCCAGACTATTTCGCGGGGATCAGCACCAACGAGTTCAGCCACATGGACACGGGCTTTTTCAACCGCTTCTTCGGCCTCCCACCCCCACGCATGGCTGCGTGAAGCGGGATTGCCAAAGTGCTCGCGCAACCAAGGAATCATGGCATCAACCACGCGAGGATCACAGGGGTTGGTTGAGCTGTAGTCGAGGTAAATGGGGAAATGGGGTGTGGTATTCATGCTTGAAAACTTCTCAAGATTTAACAAAGGTGTTGCCCAAAGCAAAAACCGAATTGGGTGCGTTGATGCGGATGGTCTGTGACACAGGCATGGCAGAAATAGCGCGCTTGATGGCGGGCTTGTCTTCAATGGTGTGGCCGGCTGCCAATTGGTCATCCACCAATTTTTGCAAGTTGACGGAGTCTAAAAACTCCACCATGCGTGAGTTCAAAGCCGACCACAAATCGTGGGTCATGCAACGACCGCTGCTGCCGTGGCAGTTTTCTTTGCCGCCGCAATGGGTGGCATCGATGGGCTCGTCGACCGACAAAATGATATCGGCCACGGTGATTTCCGAAGCTTTTTTGGCCAAGGTATAGCCGCCGCCTGGGCCTCGTGTGGACTCTACCAATTGGTGACGGCGGAGTTTGCCAAACAGTTGCTCTAGGTAAGAAAGAGAGATGTCTTGCCTTTGGCTGATGGCCGCCAGCGTGACTGGGCCAGAATGGTGTCGCAAGGCCAAATCGATCATGGCGGTGACCGCAAATCGACCTTTGGTGGTTAGGCGCATGGATGTTTCCTAGAATGTTGACTAATTTGCTCGACTATAGCAGAACTTGACTAGATTAGTAGGAATATGAATTGAAGGGCTTTATGCCTTCAGCACCACCACGTTGTCGGTACCTGGCGCCCCAAAGGCCTGAGCCTTGAGCATTTGCAGTTGGTCCCGAACCTGTGCGGCCTTCTCGAAATCGAGGTTTTTGGCGTGCTCCATCATCTGTTTTTCAAGCTGTTTGATGGCTTTGGACACATCTTTCTCGCTCATATCCTCAACCTTGGCCCGCTGCACGGCTTCTTTTTCTAAGCGATCGGCTTCCTTACCAGCCTTCTCGCTGTAGACCCCATCTATGAGGTCGCGCACTTCTTTGACAATGCTACGCGGTGTGATGCCCATGGCCAAGTTATGGGCCACTTGCTTGGTGCGACGGCGCTCAGTTTCACCGATGGCTTTTTTCATGGACTCGGTCATGCGGTCGGCATACAAGATGGCGCGGCCATGCAGGTTGCGTGCGGCACGGCCAATGGTTTGAATGAGGCTTCGCTCAGACCTTAAGAAACCTTCTTTGTCGGCGTCCAAAATGGCCACCAGAGACACCTCTGGAATGTCCAAACCTTCGCGCAACAAGTTGATGCCCACCAGCACATCAAACGCACCCAATCGAAGGTCGCGCAAAATTTCAACGCGCTCCACCGTGTCAATGTCGGAGTGCAAGTAGCGAACTTTCACGCCGTTGTCAGACAGGTAGTCGGTAAGTTGTTCGGCCATGCGTTTGGTCAGCGTGGTAATGAGCACTCGCTCGTGTTTTTCTGCTCGAATTCGAATTTCTTGCAGCACATCGTCCACTTGGTGAATGGCGGGGCGCACTTCCACTTCAGGGTCAACCAAGCCTGTAGGCCTCACCAGCTGCTCCACCACTTTGCCTGCATGCGTTTTTTCGTAATCGGCGGGTGTGGCCGACACAAAAACGCATTGGCGCATTTTGACTTCAAACTCTTCAAATTTAAGCGGCCGGTTGTCTAAGGCACTGGGCAATCGAAAGCCGTATTCCACCAGCGTGGTTTTGCGCGCACGGTCGCCGTTGTACATGGCGTTGAGTTGGCCAATCATTTGATGGCTCTCGTCCAAGAACATCAAAGAATCTTGGGGCATGTAGTCGGTTAGGGTGCTGGGCGCAGCGCCTGGTGCAGCTCCGGACAAATGCCGGGTGTAGTTTTCAATGCCTTTGCAGTGCCCTACTTCACTGAGCATTTCCAAATCAAATCGAGTGCGTTGCTCTAGGCGCTGGGCTTCTACCAACTTGCCCATTCCCACCAACTCTTTAAGCCGCCCTGCAAGCTCTACTTTGATGGTTTCAACAGCCGCCAAGACTTTGTCGCGCGGTGTGACGTAATGGCTTGATGGATAGACCGTGAAGCGCGGAATTTTTTGACGAATGCGGCCTGTGAGCGGATCAAACAATTGCAGGCTTTCAACTTCTTCATCGAACAATTCAATGCGCACCGCAAGTTCAGAATGTTCTGCTGGAAACACATCGATGGTGTCGCCTCTTACGCGAAATTTGCCGCGGCTGAAGTCTTGGTCATTGCGCTGGTATTGCATGCGAATGAGTTGCGAGATCACATCGCGCTGTCCTGCTTTGTCGCCGGTGCGCAAAGTCATGATCATGCGGTGATAGCTCTCGGGCTCGCCAATGCCATAAATGGCCGAGACCGTGGCCACAATGACCACGTCGCGGCGCTCCATCAAACTCTTGGTGCATGACAAACGCATTTGCTCAATGTGCTCGTTGATGGCGGAGTCTTTTTCTATGAACAAGTCGCGCTGCGGCACATAAGCCTCGGGCTGGTAGTAGTCGTAATAACTGACAAAATACTCCACCGCGTTTTTGGGAAAGAACTCTCTGAATTCTGAGTACAACTGGGCGGCCAATGTTTTGTTGGGCGCAAACACAATGGCCGGTTTGCCCATTTGCGCAATCACATTGGCCATGGTGAAGGTCTTGCCCGAGCCTGTGACGCCCAACAAAGTTTGAAACACTTCGCCATCGTTCAAACCTTCCACCAACTCAACGATGGCGGTGGGTTGATCGCCCGCAGGCGGATAAGGTTGGTACAACTCAAAGGGCGAGCCTTCGTACTGCACAAACTTGCCCTCGGGGGCAACATAGGGGACCGCCTGGATGGGGGCTTCAGAGGAGACTGGGAATACGGCCATGGAACTTCGTGAGATGTGTCAATTGAGGGCAAAAATGGCGGAAAGAGCCGTTAAAATTAGGGGCAACCCTAAAGCCTAACCTAGGTTTTGGGTTTCTGCCAACCAGAAATTGCTTTTACAACATCCCACAAGGACTTTTTTCATGTCTCTGTTTACCGCCGTCGAAATGGCCCCCCGCGATCCGATCTTGGGATTGAACGAACAATTTGCCGCCGACACCAACCCCAACAAAGTGAACTTGGGTGTCGGCGTGTATTTCGACGACAACGGCAAACTTCCCCTTCTTGATTGCGTGCAATCTGCTGAAAAAGCCATGATGGACAAGCCCACAGCCCGTGGCTATTTGCCCATCGACGGCATTGCTGCTTACGACGCGGCGGTCAAGAGCCTGGTGTTTGGTGCTGACAGCGAGCCCGTCACGTCAGGCCGCGTGGCCACAGTGCAAGGCATTGGCGGCACGGGCGGACTCAAAATTGGCGCTGACTTTCTGAAAAAAATCAGCCCCAACGCCAAGGTCATGATTTCTGACCCGAGCTGGGAAAATCACCGCGCCTTGTTTACCCATGCAGGTTTTCAAGTTGAAAGCTATGCCTACTACGATGCCGAAAAACGTGGCGTGAACTTTGAAGGCATGTTGGCCAGTTTGAATGCAGCAGCAGCCGGCAGCATCGTGGTCTTGCACGCTTGCTGCCACAACCCTACAGGCTATGACATCACAGCCGCCCAATGGGACCAAGTCATTGCAGTGGTCAAGGCCAAAAGCCTCACGCCTTACCTTGATATGGCCTACCAAGGCTTTGGCCATGGCATTCAAGAAGACGGCGCCGTCATTGGCAAGTTTGTGGCAGCCGGCCTCAACTTCTTGGTGTCCACTTCTTTCTCCAAGAGCTTCAGCTTGTATGGCGAGCGCGTGGGTGCTTTGTCAGTGGTTTGCGTCGACAAAGAAGAGTGCGGCCGCGTTCTGAGCCAGCTCAAAATTGTGATTCGCACCAACTATTCCAACCCACCCATTCACGGCGGTGCCGTGGTGGCTGCTGTTTTGGCCAATCCAGAGTGGCGCGCCACTTGGGAAAAAGAGCTGAGCGAAATGCGGGCTCGCATCAAGGCCATGCGCCAAAAGCTGGTCGATGGCCTCAAAGCCGCCGGCGTGAAGCAAGACATGAGCTTTATCACCACCCAAATTGGCATGTTCAGCTACTCTGGCCTGAACAAAGACCAAATGGTGCGTTTGCGCTCCGAATTTGGTGTTTACGGCACCGACACGGGCCGCATGTGCGTGGCCGCCCTGAACAGCAAAAACATTGACCATGTTTGTCAAGCTATTGCCAAGGTGATCTAAATTCTCACTCTGGTTGCAAAGATGTCGCACATTTGACCCAAATTAGGGGCACGGCTCAACTTTTAAAGCACCACAACTGCTATATTGCTGCAGTGCAATAAATTAAGGGGTTTCAAGCCATGCTTTACCAAATCTACGAAACTCAACGCTCTGTCATGGAGCCCTTTGCAGACTTGGCACATGCTGCCGCCAAGATCTACAGCAATCCGCTGAACCCGATGGGCCAGTCACAATTCGCTCACCGCATGTCGGCAGGCTATGAATTGATGCACCGCTTGGGCAAAGATTATGTCAAGCCCGAGTTTGGCATTCGCACCGTGCAGGTTGGCAAAGTCGATGTGGCCATTCATGAGCGCATTGAAATTGACAAACCATTCTGTGAGTTGCGCCGCTTTAAACGCTTCACTGACGACGCCGCCACTCTGACTGGCCTGAAGGGCCAACCCTCCGTACTCATCGTGGCGCCTTTGTCAGGTCACTACGCCACCCTGCTGCGTGACACCGTCAAGACCATGTTGAAAGATCACAAGGTCTACATCACCGATTGGAAAAACGCACGCCTCGTGCCGTTGACAGAAGGTGCGTTTCACCTTGACGATTATGTGAACTATGTCCAAGAGTTCATTCGACATTTGCAAGGCAAATACGGCAATTGCCATGTCATCAGTGTTTGTCAACCTACCGTGCCCGTTTTGGCTGCTGTGTCACTCATGGCATCGCGCGGCGAAACCACACCCTTGACCATGACCATGATGGGCGGCCCCATCGATGCACGCAAATCGCCCACCTCGGTGAACAACTTGGCCACGAACAAAAGTTTCGAGTGGTTTGAAAACAATGTCATTTACAAAGTGCCCAACAACTTCCCTGGTGCAGGCCGACGCGTGTACCCTGGCTTCTTGCAGCACACCGGCTTTGTGGCCATGAACCCCGATCGCCATGCTACAAGCCACTACGACTACTTCAAAGACCTGATCAAAGGTGATGACGCCAGTACCGAAGCGCACCGCAAGTTCTACGACGAATACAACGCTGTGCTCGACATGGACGCTGATTACTATTTGGAAACCATCAAAACAGTTTTCCAAGACTACAGTTTGGTGCATGGCACTTGGAATGTTAAAAACTTGAACGGCAAAAACGAATTGGTGCGTCCGCAAGACATCAGCACGACCGCCATGCTGACGGTTGAAGGTGAGTTAGATGATATTTCTGGTTCGGGTCAAACCGCAGCCGCACATGGTTTGTGCAGCAACATCGAAGCCGCCAATCGCCAGCACTTAGAAGTGCCAGGCGCTGGTCACTACGGTATTTTCAGTGGCCGTCGTTGGCGCGAGACGGTGTACCCGGCTGTTGTCAAATTCATTTTGGCGCACAATGATTTGGGCACCCAGAAAAAAGCGGCTGGCAAAACAGTTGCTAAACAAGCCGGTAAAGCGGCAACTAAACCAGTCGCCAAAGTGGCCGCTAAAGTAGCTTCTCAATCAGTTTCAAAGCCAGCGGCCAAACGTGCTGTCAAAGCCGTTGCCAAAAAAGCGCCTTCAAGCAAAAAGTGATCTCACTGGCTAACCGCATCAACGATGCGCTGCCCCAAACGCAGTGCACTCGCTGCGGCTTCCCCGATTGCAAGGCCTACGCACTGGCCATCGCACTAGACAACGCCCCCATCAATCAATGCCCTCCTGGGGGCCTTGAGGGCGTTGCCGTTTTGTCCAAAATCACTGGACGCCCCTCGCTACCCCTCAATCCTGACAACGGTACCGAAGGGCCCATGACCGTGGCCGTCATTGACGAGGCGTGGTGCATCGGCTGCACGCTTTGCATCAAGGCGTGCCCCACCGATGCCATTTTAGGCAGCAACAAGGTCATGCACACGGTCATTGAAGCCGTCTGCACGGGCTGCGATTTGTGTTTGCCTGTTTGCCCAGTCGATTGCATTGAGATGGTGCCTGTCTCCAACGAGCGCACGGGTTGGTCTGCATGGTCTGCTGAGTTGGCGCAACAAGCTCGCAAGCGCTATGAAGCCCGGCAATTGCGAGTTCTTGCAGAACCAATCGAAGAAGACACGAAACAAATTGGCAAGCAAGCCATCATTGAAGCTGCCTTGGCCAAAGCCAAGGCGCGGCAGAAGTCTTAAATATTTTCAGGCGTATTGCGCAGCCAAGGCGCTAAATGCTTTGACCACTTCTTCGGGCGCTTGCACCAGTTCAATCAAAACACCTTCACCGCCAATGGGCAATTCTTCGCTGCCTTTGGGATGGATGAAGCAAATGTCAAAGCCTGCAGCGCCCTTGCGAATGCCGCCTGGCGCAAATCTAACGCCTTGATGACTCAGCCACTCAACGGCCAAGGGTAAATTGTCAATCCACAAACCCACATGGTTCAAGGGCGTGTTGTGAACTGCTGGTTTCTTTTCTGGGTCTAAGGGTTGCATCAAATCCACTTCAACCTTGAACGGGCCCACGCCCATGGCGCAAATGTCTTCGTCGACATTTTCACGGTCGCTTTTGTAAGTGCCTGTCAAATCTAGGCCAAGCATGTCGATCCAGAGTGTTTGCAGTTTGTGCTTATCAAGGCCACCAATGGCGATTTGCTGAATGCCCAATACTTTAAAGGGGCGAGTGATAAGGCTCATGCTTCAAACTCGACAATCACTTGATCTACTGTCAGCGACTCCCCTTGGGATGCCATGATTTTTTTTACCACACCATCGTGCGCAGCAAACAAAATGTTTTCCATCTTCATGGCTTCAATCACTGCAACACGTTCGCCGGCTTGAACTTTTTGCCCAGCCGTTACGGCAACGTTGACCAACAAGCCTGGCATAGGTGACAACACGAACCGACTCATGTCTGGCGGAGTTTTGAAGGGCATCATTTGATGCAACTCAGCCATGCGGGGTGAAACCACCAGCGCTTCAATGCGCGTACCATTGTGTTGAATTTGCAAAGCCAATGGATTTTTAGGGGTGCCGCGCTCGACTTGCGCAGTGAAGGGTTTGCCGTTCACAGTGCCATTGATTCGAATGTCGTTCAGACGTGAATGACTCTCAATGATGTAGTGACTTTCACCCACCTTGATAATGGCTTTGCCGCTCTGACCGCGAAACTCGTCCACGTGCACAGGAATATAACGGTTGTCACCTTTGGCACCTAGCACCACCACGCTGTAGTCATGGCCAATTTGCACATCGTAACCTGGCAGTTGACCACTCAGGTTTGCAGCACGCTCGCGTGATTTACGCCGAACAAATGCCGCCAAGGCGACCAAGAAATCGGGGTCATTGTGCGGTACGTCTTCAGCGCGAAAACCATGCGCATAGTTTTCTGCAATGAAGCCCGTGTTGAAGTCGCCCGACACAAACTTAGGATGGGCCAACAAAGCCGCTTGAAACGGGATGTTGGAGCTGATGCCGCGAATCACAAAACCATTGAGTGCTTCGCGCATTTTGGCAATGGCGTCGTTGCGGTCGGTGCCATGCACAATGAGCTTGGCAATCATGGAGTCATAGAACATGGGAATTTCACCGCCGTCTTGCACACCCGTGTCTACTCGGACACCCTGTAAGTCTTGCGTATTGGACTGGAACATGGTTTGCACAGGCGTTTGGAAGCGCACCAAACGGCCTGTGGATGGTAAGAAGTTGCGGAAGGGATCTTCTGCATTGATACGACATTCAATGGCCCAACCGTTGCGTTTCACATCGGCTTGCGTGATCGGCAATTTTTCACCATTGGCCACACGGATCATCATCTCCACCAAGTCGATGCCCGTGATAGCCTCGGTCACGGGGTGCTCTACTTGCAAGCGGGTGTTCATCTCTAGAAAATAGAAGCTTTGGTCTTTGCCCACCACAAACTCAACTGTGCCGGCAGACTGGTACTGCACCGCTTTGGCCAAGGCTACGGCTTGCTCGCCCATCGCAATGCGCGTGGCGTCGCTGATAAAATGCGATGGTGCTTCTTCAATCACTTTTTGATGACGGCGTTGAATAGAGCACTCACGCTCGTTCAAATAAATCACGTTGCCATGGCTGTCGCCCAAGACTTGAATTTCAATGTGTCTTGGTTCTTCTACAAATTTTTCAATGAACACGCGATCATCGCCAAACGAGTTAAGGGCTTCGTTTTTACAAGATGTAAAACCTTCAAAGGCTTCTTTGTCGTTGGCGGCCACGCGCAGGCCTTTGCCACCGCCGCCTGCCGAGGCTTTGATCATGACGGGGTAGCCTATGCCCTTGGCAATTTCGACAGCAGCTTCAGCCGTGTCAATGGCATCGTTGTAGCCGGGAATGGTGTTGACCTTGGCTTCGTTGGCCAACTTCTTAGAAGCAATCTTGTCGCCCATGGCGGCAATGGAAAAGTGGCGTGGCCCAATAAATGCAATGCCCTCGTCCTCGCAGCGTTTAGAAAAAGCTTCGTTTTCAGACAAGAAACCGTAGCCTGGATGAATGGCTTGTGCGCCTGTGGCCTTGGCGGCCGAAATGATTTTGTCGGCCACCAAATAAGACTCGCGCGATGGCGCTGGGCCAATCAGCACAGCTTCGTCGGCCAGCAACACATGGCGGGCTTCTTTGTCGGCTTCGGAGTAAACAGCCACTGTGGCGATGCCCATTTTCTTGGCGGTGGCAATGACGCGGCATGCAATTTCACCGCGGTTGGCTATCAAAATTTTGGTAAACATGTATTTTCCTTCTGGCGTTTCAGTTCAAGCGTTGTCGGTCATTGCGCTCAAAGCGGAATGTTGCCGTGCTTGCGCCATGGGTTTTCAACTTTTTTGTCTTTCAGCATGACCAACGAGCGGCAAATGCGTTTTCGTGTTTCGCTCGGTTGAATGACATCGTCAATGAAGCCGCGTGCACCCGCCACAAACGGGTTGGCAAAACGGTCTTTGTATTCGGCTTCGCGTGCGGCCAATTTCACTGGATCGCTTTTGTCTTCGCGGAAAATAATTTCGACAGCGCCCTTGGCACCCATCACCGCAATCTCTGCGTTGGGCCAGGCAAAGTTCACGTCGCCTCTCAGGTGCTTAGAAGCCATCACGTCATAAGCACCGCCATAGGCTTTGCGGGTAATGACCGTGATTTTGGGCACTGTGCACTCTGCGTAGGCGTAAAGCAATTTGGCGCCGTGTTTGATGATACCGCCGTATTCTTGTGAAGTGCCGGGCATGAAGCCAGGCACGTCTACGAAGGTGATGACAGGAATACTGAAGGCATCGCAGAAACGCACAAAACGTGCCGCCTTGATAGAGCTCTTAATGTCCAAGCAACCTGCCAACACCAAAGGCTGGTTGGCCACAATGCCCACTGTTTGGCCAGCCATGCGAGCAAAACCAATCAGCATGTTTTTGGCATAGTCGGGTTGAAGCTCAAAGAAGTCGCCGTCGTCAACGGTCTTCAAAATAAGCTCCTTCATGTCATAGGCCCGGTTGGCGTTCAAAGGAACCAGGGTGTTCAAACTTTGGTCGAGCCTGTCGGTGGGGTCGCCGCTGGCCCGCATGGGCGATTTTTCGCGGTTGTTCAGTGGCAGGTAGTTGTACAAACGGCGCAACATGAGCAAGGCTTCTACGTCGTTCTCGAAGGCCATGTCGGCCACACCGCTCTTGGTGGTGTGTGTCAACGCGCCGCCCAATTCTTCGGCTGTCACTTCTTCATGCGTCACCGTCTTCACCACTTCAGGGCCTGTGACAAACATGTAAGAGCTGTCTTTCACCATGAAAATAAAGTCTGTCATGGCGGGTGAATACACGGCACCACCGGCAGATGGGCCCATGATCATGCTGATTTGAGGAATGACGCCGCTGGCCATGACGTTGCGCTGGAACACTTCGGCATAGCCACCCAAAGAAGCTACGCCTTCTTGAATGCGTGCACCGCCTGAATCGTTCAAACCAATGACGGGCGCGCCTACCTTCATGGCTTGGTCCATGATTTTGCAAATCTTCTCGGCATGTGGCTCAGACAATGCGCCACCAAACACCGTGAAGTCTTGGCTGTAGACAAACACCAAACGGCCGTTGATCATGCCGTAGCCTGTGACCACACCGTCGCCTGGAATCTTGTTGTCTTGCATGCCAAAGTCTGTGCAGCGGTGCTCGACAAACATGTCCCACTCTTCAAAGGTGCCTTCGTCTAGCAAGACCTCTAAGCGCTCGCGCGCTGTGAGCTTGCCCTTGGCATGTTGTGCATCAATGCGTTTTTGCCCACCACCCATGCGTGCTGCCACGCGTTTTTGTTCAAGTTGTTGAATAATGTCTTGCATGATTGACTCGCTTCAATACGGATAGTTCAATGTTTTGGAAAGCCAGTCGCTTGATAAGCGGCTAGCAATTGTCTGGCTGCAGTAGAGGCTGGCACTTGGCCTGAGATCACCTTCTGCGTGAGTTCAGGCAAGAGGGCTTTCACACTGGCTTGACCTCGGAAGTTTTGTTTCAGGCCTGCATCGATGCGCTCCCACATCCACGACTGGGCTTGCCCTTGCCTGCGCTGCTCCAACTTTTGCTTGGCTTGTTGCAAACGTTTGAATTTCAAAACGCGGTGCCAAAAGCTGTCGACGCCTTGGTTTAAAAGTGCGCTGATTTGCATGACTTCTGGATGCCAAATTTGTTCGTCAAAATGCGCATGATCTGGGTGGCCATGCATTCCAAGCAAGCGCAAGGCACTGGTAATTTGCGCTTCAGCGCGTGTGGCAGCAGAGTGATCAATGTCGGCTTTGTTAATGACCACCAAATCAGCCAACTCCATCACGCCTTTTTTAATGGCCTGCAAATCGTCACCCGCATTGGGCAGTTGCATCAGCACAAACATGTCGGTCATGTTGGCCACAGCGGTTTCGCTTTGTCCAACGCCTACTGTTTCAACAATGACCACGTCGTAGCCTGCCGCTTCACAAACCAACATGGCTTCGCGCGTTTTTTCGGCCACGCCGCCCAAGGTACCGCTTGCGGGGCTGGGTCTGATGAAGGCTTTGTCGTGAACGCTGAGGTGTTCCATGCGGGTTTTGTCACCCAAGATGGAACCGCCAGAGACCGTGGACGATGGGTCAATGGCGAGCACCGCCACACGATGCCCTTGCGCAATTAAAAACAAGCCAAGCGCTTCAATGAAGGTGGACTTGCCCACCCCCGGCACACCACTGACACCCAGTCTGAATGACTTGCCTGAATGCGGCAGTAAACCCGACAACAGTTCGTCCGCCTGCAATCGATCTGACGGCAGTGTGGACTCTAGTAAGGTGATGGACTTGGCCATGGCGCGGCGTTGAACCGCAGGTTCGCCCTGCAAAACACCGTGCATGAGGTCTTGCGGATTCAACCTAAAGCCTTTTTAATTTGCTCCAGCACATCTTTGGCGCTGGCCGGAATAGGAGTGCCTGGGCCGTAAATGCCCTTCACGCCCGCTTCGTACAAGAAGTCATAGTCTTGGCGTGGAATGACGCCACCCACAAACACAATGATGTCATCGGCGCCCTGCTTTTTGAGTTCTTCAATGATGGCAGGCACCAAAGTTTTGTGACCTGCGGCCAAGGTAGACACACCCACGGCATGCACGTCGTTTTCAATGGCTTGGCGCGCACATTCTTCAGGTGTTTGAAACAAGGGTCCCATGTCAACGTCAAAGCCTAAATCGGCAAACGCAGTGGCCACCACTTTGGCGCCACGATCGTGGCCGTCTTGGCCCAGTTTGCTGATCATCACACGCGGACGACGGCCCTTGGCATCGGCAAAGTCATTGATTTCTTTTTTGAGTTGGTCCCAGCCCTCTGCTGAGTCGTAAGCTGCTGCGTACACGCCGGTCACCTTTTGCGTATCGGCGCGGTGGCGCCCAAAAACTTTTTCCAATGCATCGGACACCTCACCCACTGTAGCGCGCAAGCGAATGGCTTGAATGCTGAGTTCGAGTAAATTGCCTTCGCCGCTTTCAGCAGAGGCTGTGAGCGCATCCAATGCGGCTTGCACTTTGGCAGTGTCACGCAATGCGCGAATTTTCTTCAAGCGGTCTATTTGACCATCGCGCACTCTCACGTTGTCAATGGCCAAAATATCAATGAGATCCTCTTTGGCCAACTTGTATTTGTTCACACCCACAATCACATCTTTGCCAGAGTCAATGCGCGCTTGTTTCTCAGCAGCTGCCGCTTCAATTTTGAGCTTGGCCCAACCGCTGTCTACCGCTTTGGTCATGCCGCCCATGGCTTCGACTTCTTCAATGATGGCCCAAGCTTTGTCGGCCATTTCTTGCGTCAGCGATTCCATCATGTAGCTGCCAGCCCAAGGATCGATCACGTTGGCAATGTGCGTCTCCTCTTGAATGATCAGCTGCGTGTTGCGAGCAATGCGCGAGCTAAATTCAGTGGGCAGTGCAATGGCTTCGTCAAAGCTGTTGGTGTGCAAAGATTGCGTGCCGCCAAACACCGCGGCCATGGCTTCGATGGTGGTGCGCACCACGTTGTTGTAGGGGTCTTGCTCAGTGAGAGACCAGCCCGAAGTTTGGCTGTGCGTGCGCAGCATGAGGCTCTTGGGATTCTTGGCATCAAAGCCCTTCATGATGCGGCACCACAACAAACGTGCTGCGCGCATCTTGGCAATTTCCAAATAGAAATTCATGCCAACGGCCCAAAAGAAAGACAGGCGACCGGCAAAGCCGTCGACATCCATGCCCTTGGCAATGGCAGTTTTCACATACTCTTTGCCATCGGCCAATGTGAAGGCCATCTCAAGTGCTTGATTGGCACCGGCCTCTTGCATGTGATAGCCCGAGATGGAAATGGAGTTGAACTTCGGCATGTGTTGGGCCGTGTACTCAATGATGTCGCCAATGATTTTCATCGAAGGCTCGGGCGGGTAGATGTAGGTGTTGCGCACCATGAACTCTTTCAGAATGTCGTTCTGAATGGTTCCCGACAATTGGTCTTGGCGCACGCCCTGCTCTTCAGCGGCCACCACGTAGCCCGCCAACACAGGCAGCACCGCGCCGTTCATGGTCATAGACACAGACACCTTGTCTAAAGGAATCTGGTCAAATAAAATCTTCATGTCCTCGACAGAGTCGATGGCCACACCGGCTTTGCCCACATCGCCCGTGACACGGGGATGGTCTGAGTCATAGCCGCGGTGTGTGGCCAAGTCGAAGGCGACTGACACGCCTTGACCGCCTGCTGCCAATGCTTTGCGATAAAAAGCATTGGATTCTTCGGCAGTAGAAAAACCAGCGTACTGGCGAATGGTCCAAGGACGGACCGAATACATGGTGGCTTGTGGGCCGCGCAAGAACGGCTCGAAACCAGGCAAGGTGTTGGCATAGGGCAAAGACGCTGTGTCTTCAGCCGTGTACAAAGGCTTGACCGAAATGCCATCGGGCGTTTTCCAATTAAGGGCTTCAACATTGCCGCCCGGCGCAGACTTTTGAGCGGCGCGCAGCCAGTCGCCGAGCTGTGCGGTCTTGAATTCGTTCTTCGGGTCGGTCATGTCGCGAGATCCTCAATATGATTCATAATTATTGATGCAAAATATTGTACCTGCCTTACAATCCGGCAGAGTCACCCTGAAATTCACCTCGAAAATGCCCCAAAGGGCAGCTTTCGACCACCCGATTTGAACATGCCTGCCCTTTCAGCCGCAAAGTCCTTAGCCCCCAGAGCCCTCTATGAAGAGGTGGCAGAACTCATTCGGCAGCGCATTTTCAGCCGAGAGCTTGAACCCGGCAGCTGGATTGACGAGCTGCAAATTGCCAAGGCTTACGGTATCAGCAGAACACCCCTTCGGGAAGCCTTGAAGGTTTTGGCGGCTGAAGGCTTGATCACCATGAAGGTGCGGCGGGGCGCCTATGTGACCGAGGTTTCTGAAAAAGACCTGCGCGATGTCTATCACTTGCTGAGCTTGCTAGAAAGCGATGCAGCCGCCGTTGTGGCGCAAACAGCCTCCCCTTCAGATTTGAAAAAGCTTCAGTCTCTTCATTCTGATTTGGAAGCAGCTGGCAAACCCGGCAAAGAAAAACATGACAAGTTTTTTGAAGTGAATGAAGCGTTTCACATGTGCTTGCTTGAGTTGGCGCAAAACAAGTGGCGCGATCAAATGGTGGCCGACTTGCGCAAAGTCATGAAGCTCAATCGTCACAACTCCTTGTTTAAAACGGGGCGAATTACGGAGTCGCTCAAAGAGCATCAGGCCATCATGGCCGCCTTGCTGGCCAAAGACCCAGTTGCCACTGCGGCCCGCATGCGAGAGCATTTTGCAAATGGTCTGGTAGCAGCCAGCGCCATTTAATTCAACACTGAAGTCGACCCCAGATTCAGTGCTTGCAAATTTGGCACTGCTTCAACTGGCACTTCTTAAGCCGGCACTTCTGCACCCCGAGCAAGCGCTTCGCGTGCCAACCGCATCACTTCCCTAGGCGGTTGCGGCTTGAGCTTGTGATTGCTCCAAACCTGGCGCCACAAGCGCCCTCCTCTTTCTCCGTGATACAGCCCTAGCATGTGGCGTGCGATGGCATACCAAGGACAGCCATCTTCTTTGAATGCACGCTCCATGTAAGTGACCATGGCTTCTTCCACGTCTTCACGTGAAAGCACGGGCATGGACTGAACGCTTTGTGCTGGTTGCTGAAAAAATGTGGCATCCCAGGTAGTGAGTAACCAAGGGTTGTAATAAGCCTCGCGGCCAACCATGGCACCATCGACCTCTTTGAGATGTTCTGCAATCTGCTCGTTGGTTTTAATGCCACCATTGATGGCAATCGTGAGTTGGGGAAAATCTTTCTTAAGCTGATAAGCCAGTTCATATCGCAAAGGCGGAATCTCGCGGTTCTCTTTGGGCGACAAGCCGTTAAGCCAAGCATTGCGCGCATGCACCATGAACACATTGCAGCCTGCTTCTTTCACGGTGCCCACAAAGTCACGAACAAAGTCGTAGCTTTCAATTTGGTCAATGCCAATGCGGTGCTTGACGGTGACGGGCACTGAGACGACATCGACCATGGCCTTGACACCATCGGCCACCAACTGCGGTTCGTTCATGAGACATGCACCAAACGCACCACGCTGCACACGGTCGCTGGGACAGCCACAATTTAAATTGATTTCGTTGTAGCCCCACTGCTCACCCAATTTGGCGGCGAAGGCCAAGTCATTGGCATCGCTGCCGCCCAACTGCAAAGCGACTGGATGCTCTTCTGCATTGAAACGCAAATGGCGCTCTATGCTGCCGTGGCGGATGGCACCGGTGGTGACCATCTCGGTGTAAAGCATCGTGTGCTGCGTTAGAAGGCGATGGAAAAATCGGCAATGCCGATCGGTCCAGTCCATCATGGGCGCAACACTGATTCTCCAAGGCGAAAATTTCATAACGTAATGCAAGATTCACTGTTTGAGTTGGAACTCAACCAGCATTCATGGTTTGTGCGTGAAGCTTAATTCCCAATGCCGATGTGACTTTGAGAATGGTTGCAAAACTTGGATTTCCTTCACCAGATAGCGCCTTGTACAGACTCTCCCGACCAAGGCCTGTATCGCGTGAAAGTTGGGACATGCCTTTGGCTCGTGCAATATGACCAAGTGCTTTGGCGATGAAGGCAGCATCATCCCCCGCCTCTTGAAAGCAAGCTTCTAAATAAAGCGCCATGTCCTCGTCAGTTTTGAGGTGTTCGGCACTGTCCCATTTACGCAATTTGAGAGCAGCCATGTTTTTACTCCTTGATTTGGCGTGCGAGTTCGTGCGCCGTTTCAATGTCTTTGGATTGACTTGATTTGTCACCCCCAGCCAAGAGAATGACGATTTCCAAGCCACGCTGTGTGAAATACACACGAAACCCAGGCCCATGATGTATGCGCATCTCTGACACGCCTTCACCAACCGCTTTATGGTCTCCAAAGCTCCCCTCTTCAGCACGATCAATCCGAGCTTGAATGCGACGCGCGGTCGATTTATCTTTTAAAGATTCAAACCACGCATCGAATACCGCAGTTGTATAGATTAGCTTCATCGGTGAGTGTATAGATTAGGATACATTGTTGTCAAGATTTTTGTAACACTGAACGGCAATTTCAACAAGCTGACGGTATTGGATATCAAGGTCATGACCCACTTAAAACTCCGATTCTTGACAAGAATTGAGCAGAAGAAGCTTGCAATCCCTTTCAAACAAACGGCATCTCCACAGTTATCGCCAATACGTGGCACGATGTGGTGTCAAAAATAAGTTGGACAAAGGCAGATCTCATCCATGAACGAATCAACCATTTGGTGGCTCATTGCAGGCTCACTTGTTGGCATAGAACTGATGACGGGCACCTTCTACTTGCTCATGATTGCCGTCGGTGCTTCAGCGGGAGCTATCGCCGCGCACGCTCAGTTAAGTTTTACAACGCAACTGCTCACCGGATCGGTGGTCGGTGGACTGGCTGTTATTTTGTGGCGTGTTTATTCTTTGCAAAAATTAAAATCCCATCCTGAACAAGTTTCTGCCCAGCACTTGGATGTCGGTGAAAAAGTCGAAGTACACGAATGGCTTAGCAACGGCACCGCGCAAGTTAAGCACAGAGGCGCTAATTGGACGGCTATTTGTGCAGACGGAATTCCGCAAGAACTGGGTGTTTATCAAATCCAAGATATTCAAGGCAACACTTTGGTGCTGCAAAAACTTAAGTCAACGTTAGCTTCTTAGAAAGAAAAATCATGGAAATTGCAATCGTCCTCTTGGCCATTGCGGTCTTGTTCATCATTAAAACCGTTAAGGTCGTACCCCAGCAAAACGCTTGGGTGGTAGAGCGCTTGGGCAAGTTCCACGCAAGCCTGACGCCAGGCCTTAATTTTGTAGTGCCATTCATTGACAACGTCATTCAAAAGCACAGCCTCAAAGAAATTCCTCTGGATGTACCCAGCCAGGTTTGCATCACCCGAGACAACACACAACTGCAGGTTGATGGCATTTTGTACTTCCAAGTCACCGACCCCAAACTGGCCAGCTACGGCTCGTCCAACTACATCATTGCGGTCACGCAACTGGCCCAAACAAGTTTGCGCAGTGTCATTGGCAAATTAGAACTCGACAAAACATTCGAAGAGCGCGATATCATCAATGCACAAGTAGTTGCAGCCATCGATGAAGCAGCCTTGAACTGGGGCGTCAAAGTACTTCGTTACGAAATCAAAGACCTGACACCACCCAAAGAAATTTTGCACGCTATGCAATCGCAAATTACGGCCGAGCGTGAAAAGCGGGCCCTCATTGCAGCCTCAGAAGGACGCCGTCAAGAACAAATCAACATTGCGACGGGGGAACGCGAGGCCTTCATTGCGCGCTCTGAAGGCGAGAAACAGGCCGTGATCAACAAAGCCGAGGGTGATGCCGCATCTATTTTGGCGGTGGCCGAAGCCACAGCCCAGGCCATTGAACGCATTGCCTCTGCCATTCAAAAACCAGGCGGTGAGCAAGCGGTGCAACTTAAAGTGGCCGAGCAAGCTGTCATTGCCTACAGCAAGGTGGCACAAGATGCCAAAACCACACTCATCGTGCCCGGCAACATGACCGAGGTATCGTCATTGATAGCCTCGGCCATGCAAATGGTCAACACAGGAAAAAATGCTGGGCATTAACCCATGTGCAAGCCACCGTTCACAGCGAAGTCAGCACCCGTGGCATAACCGCCTTCTTCAGATACCAACCAAGCAATGATGGAAGCAATTTCGCTGGGCTCACCCAAACGCTTAACAGGCACTGTGGCCACAATCTTTTCCAGCACATCGGCACGAATGGCTTTGACCATGTCGGTGCCAATGTAACCAGGGCTAACGGTGTTCACTGTCACGCCTTTGGTGGCCAACTCTTGTGCCAAAGCCATAGAGAAGCCGTGCATGCCTGCCTTGGCAGCAGAGTAGTTGGTTTGACCCGCTTGGCCCTTTGCGCCATTGACAGATGAGATGTTCACAATGCGTCCCCAACCTTTTTCAACCATGTCGGCGACCACTTGCTTGGTCACATTGAACATGGAGTTCAGGTTGGTTTCAATGACTGCATCCCAATCTTCGCGTGACATTTTCAAGAACATGCGGTCTTTGGTAATGCCTGCGTTGTTCACCAACACGTCAATGGTGCCATGCTCGGCTTTGGTTTTGGTAAAAGCTTCGACGGTTGAATTCCAATCACCCACATTGCCCACAGATGCGTAGAAGGTAAAACCCAATGCTTTTTGCTCGTCCAACCACTTGGTGAAGTCACGTGTTGGGCCGCAACCCGCAATGACCTTGAAACCTTCTTTGTGAAGGCGCTGGCAAATGGCGGTTCCGATACCGCCCATACCACCTGTAACGTATGCTACTTTTTGACTCATGGATTTGTCTCCTATGTGAATGAGTTATTTGAGTTTCTGAAAATTTAACGCTCTAGAGTCAATGACACGCCCATACCGCCACCGATGCACAAGGCTGCAAGGCCTTTCTTTGCATCACGACGTTGCATTTCATGCAAGAGTGTCACCAAAATGCGGCAGCCGGATGCACCAATCGGGTGACCAATTGCGATGGCGCCGCCATTGACGTTGACACGCATTGGATCAATGTCCAATGCTTTATTGACTGCGCAGGCTTGGGCTGCAAAGGCTTCGTTCAATTCAAACAAATCCACATCACTGGCTTTCCAACCAGCACGTTGCAATGCTTTTTGCGATGCTGGCACGGGTCCCATACCCATGGTGGCAGGGTCTAAACCGCTGGTGCCAAATGAGACAATGCGTGCCAAGGGTTTGAGGCCTAAAGCAGCAGCCTTTTTAGCTGTCATCACCACCACAGCGGCGGCACCATCATTGAGACCCGAAGCATTACCCGCAGTCACTGAACCGGCTTTGTCAAATGCAGGACGCAAACCTGCCAAGGCCTCTGCATTGGTTTTCTTGTTGATAAATTCATCGGCATTGAAGACCAAGGGGTCGCCTTTGCGCTGAGGAATAAGCACATCGACAATTTCATCTTTGAACTTGCCCGCATCTTGCGCGGCGCTGGCCTTTTGTTGGCTGCCCAATGCCAGAGCATCTTGCATGTCGCGTGTGATGCTATGTGCTTTGGCCACGTTCTCAGCGGTAATGCCCATGTGGTACTGGTTGTACACATCCCACAAGCCGTCGACAATCATGGTGTCAACCATGTTCCAGTTGCCCATGCGTTGACCATCGCGAGAGCCCATCAAGACGTGGGGTGAAGCGCTCATATTTTCTTGACCACCGGCCACCACAATCTCACTGTCGCCCCATGCCACAGCTTGCGCTGCCAACATGACAGCTTTCAAACCAGAGCCACACACCGCGTTGATGGTGAGGGCGGGTGTTTCTTTGGCAACACCGGCTTTCATCATGGCTTGACGTGCAGCGTTTTGTCCTGCGCCAGCCGTCAAAACTTGGCCCATGATGACTTCACCAATTTGATCCATGCTGAGGCCAGCGCGAGCAATGGCTTCGCGAATGGCGATGCCGCCCAACTCTGGCGCTGCCATTTTGGCCAATGAGCCCCCAAACTTACCCACAGCTGTGCGTGCAGCCGAAACAATGACGATGTCTTCCATGTGTCTTCCTTTTTTATCTACGAACTGAATTTAAATTTAGATTTAAGCACGCGCCTTGACGTAGCGCCCTGGCGCCGCTTCAATGGCTTTGAATCTGGCATCTTTCCCATAATGCTTGGGTGCAGCAATTTGCTTGCCAGCATGCTTGCGCAGCCAATCGGACCAATCGGACCACCAACTGCCAGGCAATTCTTTGGCGCCAGCAATCCATTGGTCGGCCGTAGCAGGGAATTTGCCATCTTCACGCAACCAGTGACTGCGCTTGTTGGCTGCTGGTGGATTGATCACACCAGCAATGTGCCCCGATGCACCCATGACAAATCGTTTTTTCCCAGGAAGGTGCTGAGTCGATGCATATGCACCACCAATGGGCACGATATGGTCTTCTCTTGAACCGTAGATGTACACAGGCATGTCTAGCTTGCCAAGGTCAATTTGTTCGCCACACACAGTGACCGCACCAGGCGTGACAAATTTATTTTCCAAGTAGGTATTGCGCAAGTACCAAGCGTAAAAAGGACCCGGTAAATTGGTGGAATCACTGTTCCAGTAAAGCAAGTCAAACGGCGGTGGTGATTCGCCTTTCAAATAATTGCCAACCACATAGTTCCACACCAAGTCGTTGGGGCGCAAGAAGCTGAAGGTAGAAGCCAAGTCTTGGCCTTTGAGCAAACCGCCCTTGCCCATTTGCATTTCACGGAACTTCACGAAGTTTTCGTCAATGAAAACATCTAGGATGCCTGTATCGGTAAAGTCAATGAGCGTGGTCAGAAATGTGGCACTGGCCACAGGTTTTTCACCGCGCGCTGCCAAGACAGCCAAGGCATTGCTCAAAATGGTGCCACCGACGCAGAAGCCCAAAGCATTGATTTGCTTGGCACCCGTGATGTGCTGAACATGGCTGATGGCTTTGATGGCGGCATTTTCAATGTAGTCATCCCAAGACTTTTGCGCCATGCTTTCATCGGGATTGCGCCAGCTGACCACAAAGGTGCGGTGGCCTTGACTGACTGCATACCGAATGAAGGAGTTGTTGGGCTGCAAATCAAGGATGTAAAACTTGTTGATGCAAGGGGGCACCAACAAGAATGGTTTTTCGTAAACCTTGGCCGTCAAAGGTTTGTACTCAATCAATTGAAAATATTCATTTTCAAAAACCACAGCGCCTTCGGTGGTGGCCACGTTCTCACCCACCACAAATTTACTTTCGTCTGTCATGGACACATGACCCTGCTGCATGTCATGCAACAAGTTTTGAATACCTTTGGCAAGACTCTCGCCTTGCGTGTCTATGGCCTTCTTTTGCGCTTCTGCATTGAAGGCCAAGAAGTTGCTGGGGGCAGAAGCCGCAACCCATTGCTCGACTGCAAATTTGATTTTGTTGTGTGTGTGTTCGTCGGCCTCAACCGCATCAGCCAAACCCATGAGTGTTTTGGCATTCAGCAAATAAGAGCCCGCCGTGAAAGCGGCCATGGGATTGGCCGTCCATGCCTCGCTTGAAAAACGTCGGTCCTTCATTTCATGCTTCGATTCAAGGCCATGGTTCCAGAGCGCGGTGGCCTCTTCTAAATAGGCGGCCTGCAATTCCTTTAACTTTTCCTGAGAAAAGCTAAGTTGCGGCACAGCATCTTGTGCAGGGGGCACAATACCACCAAGGTCCATGGTTTGAAAAGTTTGCATGGCCTGACCCCAGCTTTTAGCCAAGTTTTGCTGAAACTCTTCGCCAGCGCGTGACCAAAATTCGTTTTGAGAATTTGTCATGTGCTCATCTCCTGTTATTGTTCAAATAAATACCCATGTACATCGTTGCAATTGCTTGGATTTACGTCGCGCTCATGATGGGCGTTGCCGAGGCCACCAACACAAATGGAACCGTCCTTGGGGGGATTGTCACCTTCATTCTTTACGGGATCCTTCCAACCGGCATAATTATCTACATCATGGATTCACCTCGTCGCAAGAGGGTCAGATTGGCACAAGAGCGCGAAGCCTCAGAGATGGCACCGTCACAAAACGGCAAAGAAACTCAGGCAGATACGCCTAAGCCTTCAGCCGATCCAGACACTAAGCTGTAATCCAGATGTAAGCGGCCATTCGCCCCGAGCCACCTTTGCGCACGGCATCGCGCCTGTGAGAGTGGTATTTGGATTCTTGACGGTAGGTGCACCAAGCCAAGGAACTGTCGTTACCGCAAATGACTTGAAAGCCTGCCGCAGTGAGCCGCCATCGTGCAAGCCCTGCCAAATCGGCCAAATACTTGCCTGCACCCTGAGCCACAAAAAAGTCTTCGGGCCGCATTGTTTCAAGGGCTGGCTTTTGCAATGAAATGAAGGCGCCAAGCACATCCTGCCCCACTTCAAATGCAGTCGGCCCAATACAGGGCCCTAACCAAACCATACAATCTTTTACGGAAAACCCATGCGCTGTTGCACCTTGGGCCAGCGTTTCTACCACACCATGACCGTTGGCACCAGCGAGGCCGCGCCATCCAGCATGTGCCGCAGCAACCCACTTGGCCTTGGGGTGGCACACCAAAATAGGCAAACAATCGGCCGCCATCATGGCGCACGCAATACCGCTTTGCGTGGTCCAAGCCACGTCGCCCTCAAGCCCTGAAGGCGTCTGCGCTTCAATGTCCACCGCCTTCACACCATGCACTTGCTTGAGATAAACCGCCGGCACACCCATGGCACTTTGAACCAAGTTGCGGTTGACCAGGACTTGCCCAGGTTCATCTCCCGACATCAGGCCAAGGTTAAGAGATGACCACGGCTCGGTTGAAACACCGCCTTCTCGGGTGGTCATGAGGGCCCGCACAAAGTTCGGTGCGGGCCATTCGGGTTGAAATCCGATCAAGCCTTTAGGCTGCGTCAGGGCAGGCTGAGGGTTGGGCTTTTTGGAAGGCGTCCAATTTCATGCAGGCATCGAAGGCCGCCATGGTCAAAGGCAAGCCATCGAAGCTCACCTCAAACCTTTTGCCATTGAAAATTTGCGGTACCAAGCAGCAATCGGCCAAGGTGGGCGTGTTGCCAAAACAGTAGGTCGATTGAGGGCCTTGTGCCAACTGGCGTTCAAAGGCCTCCAGTCCGTCTCTCACCCAATGGCGATACCACGCGTTTTTCTGGTCTTCGTTCAAACCCAAGTCAACGCTGAGGTATTTAAGAACACGAAGGTTGTTAATAGGGTGAATTTCACACGCAATGGATTGCGCCAAAGCGCGGACACGTGCTCGGCCCAATGCATCCTTTGGCAACAACGCAGGCTCTGGGTGGGTTTCATCCAGGTATTCAATGATGGCCATGGACTGGCTCAGGTGCTCTCCCTCCACAAGCAAGTTAGGTACCAGGTTGTCAGCCGCCACACTGCTGTAGGCGGCTTCCTTGTGTTCGCCCTTGCCAATGTGAACTGCGATATATTCATAGGGCAAGCCCTTCAAGTGCAGTGCAATTCGGACTCGAAATGACGCTGAGGAACGGAAGTAGTTGTAAAGTTTCATAGGCATTAGCATAAACTGGAAACATGTCCGCCGACACCCT
>Ga0214919_10003313_pt1 | contig 24456 bp, 22 predicted proteins | sample LL1503_MetaG_FD_177994 | JGI IMG/M metagenome (GOLD analysis project Ga0214919, IMG submission 177994) | Freshwater microbial communities from Lake Lanier, Atlanta, Georgia, United States - LL-1503 | ecosystem: Environmental > Aquatic > Freshwater > Lake | place: USA: Georgia | collected... | reverse complement strand
CTCCATGTGCGGATAAATCTATCTTTAACCGGGTGGCCATGCCATTGGACGCCCGCCCAATAGATGCAGGTGAGCGTGGAACACGCTCTGACCAGCGTCAACGCCGGTATTAAAGATGGTTCGGTAGCCGTTTAGACCACGTTCTGTCGCGATCTGCTCGGCGGCCAAAAATAGGTCCGCGGTGATGGTCGCGCTATTGCGAGCAACCCCTGCCGCATTCTCTGTATGCAAAGTTGGAATCAAAAGAACATGTGTTGGCGCTTGTGGATTTAAATCATTGAATGCAACAACATTTTCATTGCGCAAAACGATATCTGCTGGAATCTCACCTTCAATGATTTTGCAGAAGATGCAGTTGGGATCTAAAGCCACGTAATTACCATACCTTCAAAAGTGCAGAAACCGCTGATACCGCTGCGATCCCAGCATGTGCCGAGCGCAAGATTGGGCGACCCATCAGCGCAACCTTTGCACCTGCAGCTTCAAAGGCTGCAAGCTCTTCATCGGTTATTCCGCCTTCTGGACCGATGATGATTAAAAGATGCTGCACATTGTGAGATGAGATTTGATCTGAAAGTTTGTGTGTTGCGCTTTCATGAAATGCGATCGCTAGATCACTTAACTTAATCGCTTCGCAGATTTGCGTAGTTGTAGCTAGTTCGGTGACTTCTGGAATTCTAAAACGCCGAGATTGTTTGCTCGCCTCGCGGGCTGTCACTGCAAACTTATCTGTGCCCTTACCAATACTGCGGGTAGCTGCCCACGGAACAATTCGATCAACGCCAGCTTCAGTTAATAACTCAATCGCTTCTTTAGAACGATCTCCCTTTGGAAGTGCTTGCACAACAGTAATTGTTGTTGGTAGCGCTTCTTGAAAACCAGAATCAATGACCTGTACCTGCATCGATTTCTTAGAAACTTCGATCGCCTTTACGTGTGACCAAGCACCTTGGCCATCGCTAAGCATGAACTCCGCACCGGCCTGCATCCGTAACACACGGATCGCATGGTTGGCATCATCATTGGCGAACTCGTAGTGAGCTCCAACGGTTGTTGGAAGGTCATCTACGAAAAAGAGTGTAAACATTACTTGTTAAACACTCCCTTGATCTTGCTGAAGATCGAACCATCTTGTCCCTTTACATGGGCATCACTTGATTTTTCTCCACGCAGATCAGCGAATTTACGAAGCAATGCTTCTTCCTCTTTATTCAGCTTTGTAGGTGTGTGAACCTCAATATGAACAATTAAGTCGCCACGATCTCCACGGCGCAAACGGGTCATTCCTTTGCCCTTAATAACAACTGGTGTGCCGCTTTGAGTTCCAGGTTTTATCTGAACATCGACAGGGCCATCTAATGATTCAACGGTGACTGTTGTACCAAGTGATGCTGCAACCATGCTCACATCAATCTGCATATGCAGAGTGTCGCCATCGCGGACTAAGTATTCATGGGCCTCTTCAACGATTTCAACATAAAGATCTCCAGCTGGTCCCCCACCTGCCCCAACTTCGCCGCGACCTGACATTTGAATTCTGTTTCCGGTTTCAACACCAGCAGGAATCTTCACATCAATTGTTTGACGGCTACGAACGCGACCTTCGCCGGCACATTCTCGACATGGGCTCTTAATCACGCTGCCATATCCATTACATGTATTGCATGGACGTGATGTCATTACCTGACCAATTACTGAACGAACTACTTGCTGTGTTTCGCCACGTCCCTTGCACACCAAACACATTTCAGGATGATCACCATCTTGGCAACCTGTTCCGGTGCACTTAGGACAAACAACAGCTGAGTCCACTGTAATCTCGCGCTCTGTTCCGAAGCAGGCTTCATTGAGATCTACTTGAATTCGAATAAGTGAGTCTTGTCCTGCACGTGTGCGAGGTCGAGGCCCGCGAGATCCACCACCACCAAAGAATGCATCCATGATGTCGCTGAATCCGCCGCCAAAGTTTGCTCCGCCAAATCCACCACCGAAGCCGCTACCACCCATGTCATAGCTCTGTCGCTTTTGTGGATCGCTCAAAACATCGTAAGCCTCAGTGACCTCTTTGAAACGCTCTTGCGTTGAAGGATCTGGATTTACATCTGGGTGTAGCTCTCGCGCTAGTTTGCGATACGCCTTTTTAATCTCATCTGCGGTTGCACCTTTAGTAACACCTAAGGTCTCGTAATGATCAGCCACTTATGCACCTTCGATTAAGAAACGTCCAACATAACGAGCAACTGCATCCACTGCTGCAATGGAACCGGCGTAATCCATACGTGTAGGCCCAAGAACTCCAACAGCTCCAAGTTGGGCTGAGTTTGCTCCATAACCAACAGATACTAAAGAGGTTGATTGCAGATTAGTTTCGATTTGTTCACGGCCAATGCGTACATGCACCGTTGAGTTTGCTTCATCTAGCAGGCGCATCAAAACAACTTGCTCTTCTAACGCCTCAAGAATTGGTGAAAGTGTGAGGCCAAGATCTTCGCCAGAACGTGCCAAGTTGGCGGTTCCTGAAATAACCATCTTTTCACTGCCGGTGTTTTCTCCAATAATTGGATAGGTAATGACAGCAACCTGCTTTGTAATATCTGCCAATAACTTTGCAGATCGCTTCATTAACTGCTCAAGATTATTTGCTTCATCTAAGAAGGTTTCAATCGCACGACGTTCAGCTGGAGACAAGGGCTTGACTGTTGCCAACTTATCTACGAAAACTCGGTAACCAAGATCTGTTGGAATACGCCCGGCACTTGTGTGTGGTTGAGTAATCAAACCTTCATCTTCAAGAACAGCCATCTCATTGCGAATCGTTGCAGGAGAAATCCCAAGCCCATGGCGTTCTGCAATCGCCTTTGAACCGACAGGTTCTTGGGTCGCAACGTACTCATCGACAATTGCGCGGAGGATTTCTAGACGACGTGATGACATTTGTTCCTAGAGTACTAGATTGTTATTTCTCGCACGATTCGATCTGCGATCAGACGGCCCGCAGGGCTCAAGATCACACGATCTTCCTGTAACTGCACAAAACCATTCTCACGGTAGACCGCTAGAACCTCTAATTGATGGGGTTCTAGAAGCTCAATCTGCAAACCATCGCGCATGCGAATTCCCAGCAGAATTGACTCATCTTTAATCTGGTCTGGGGTCAACTGCTCACTATCCAATACAGGTGTTTCACCTGCGAAAACCTTTTGTTTGTACATAGTAGGGTGCTTTACATTCCAGAAACGCTTCGCATCAATATGTGAATGTGCACCAGGCCCTAAGCCCCACCAATTCTTATTTTCCCAGTACGCAATGTTGTGGCGGCATTGATGTCCTGGCTTTGACCAGTTTGATAACTCATACCAAGTGAGTCCTTTTTCTTCACACATCTGATCTACCAGCAAATACATATCTGCCATCAGATCATCGTTGGGCATTGTTAAATCTCCGCGTTTAATCTGTGCGGCCAACTTAGTTCCGGTTTCAACGATTAATGCATAAGCGCTGAGGTGATCGATATCCAAAGAAAGTGCGTTTTCAACTGTCTCACGCCAATCCTCCAGACTCTCCCCTGGTGTTCCGTAGATCAAGTCAACACTGATGGATTTGAAACCTGCAGCACGCGCCATCGTGATTGCTTTTTCAACATTAGCTGGATTGTGTGTGCGATCCAGCGCTGCCAAAACATGAGACTTTGCAGATTGCATACCAAATGAGATTCGATTAAATCCAACCTGTAGGTACTCCGCTAATTTTTCTGCAGTTACTGAATCTGGGTTTGCTTCTAAGGTAATTTCGCAATCCGCGGATAAACCATTGCGAGCTTTAATCGCTGCAATTACTCGACCTAAATCATGAGCCGGCAAAAGCGAGGGTGTTCCGCCACCAAAAAAGATAGTTGGTACTGGATCAGTTGGTGCAGCCTCTAACTCGCGTAAGACCGCATCGATGTAATCATTGCTAACGATCTCAAGGGTTGCGCCATCTTGAAGCTCTGATGGTGTGTAGGTATTAAAATCACAGTAACCGCACCGCTTTATGCAATATGGGATATGGACGTAAAAGGAGAGCATTATTGCCCCGCTTTGCGAGCAGCCTTTACCTTTTCGATATCGGCATCGGTTGCAAGGGCTGCAACGAAGGCTTCTTGTGGAACTTCAACACGTCCCACCATCTTCATGCGCTTCTTACCCTCTTTTTGCTTCTCCAAAAGCTTACGCTTACGTGAGATATCTCCACCGTAACACTTAGCTAAAACATCCTTACGGATCGCGCGAATACTTTCGCGAGCAATAATGCGAGCACCGATCGCTGCTTGAATGGGAACCTCAAACTGTTGGCGAGGTATAAGTTCGCGAAGTTTTCCGGTCATCATGACACCATATGCGTACGCCTTATCGCGGTGAACAATTGCGCTAAACGCATCAACGGCTTCACCCTGCAACAAGATATCGACCTTTACCAAGTTACCCTCGGCATCGCCCTTTTCTTCGTAATCTAAAGATGCATAACCCTTTGTGCGGCTCTTGAGCTGATCAAAGAAGTCGAAAACGATTTCAGCTAGCGGTAGGTCATAACGGATCTCCACGCGATCTTCAGAGATGTAATCCATTCCGAGCAAGATTCCGCGTCGATCCTGACACAGCTCCATGATTGTTCCGATGAACTCAGCCGGCGCAAGGATTGTTGATTTAACAATTGGCTCGTAAACCGCTGCAACCTTTCCATCTGGAAACTCTGATGGATTGGTAACACGTACTTGCTTGCCATCATCCATCGTTACGTTATACACAACGTTAGGTGCGGTTGAAATTAGGTTGAGCTTATGCTCGCGCTCTAGACGTTCGCGAACGATCTCCATGTGCAAAAGACCTAGGAATCCACAACGGAAACCAAAGCCAAGTGCTGCAGAGCTTTCTGGCTCGTAAACAAGTGCAGCATCGTTGAGTTGTAACTTATCGAGCGCTTCACGAAGAATTGGAAAATCAGCGCCATCTAGTGGGAACAAACCAGAAAACACCATTGGCTTGGGATCTTTGTAACCAGAAAGAGCTTCTTTAGTTGGATTGTTGTACGTAGTAATTGTGTCGCCCACACGTGATTGGCGAACATCCTTCACACCTGTAATTAAGTAGCCTACTTCGCCTACTCCAAGCCCCTTTGATGCGATTGGTTCTGGAGAAATAACTCCGACTTCAAGAGCTTCATGTCGAACACCAGTTGAAAACATCTGAATCTGTTCACGCGGAGATAAATGTCCATCAACTACACGCACATAAGTAACTACACCGCGGTATGAGTCATAGACAGAGTCAAAGATGAGTGCACGTGCAGGAGCGTTTGCATCCCCCACCGGTGCTGGAATCTGAGCAACGATCTGATCCAGTAGTTCTGCAACGCCATCGCCAGTTTTTCCAGATACACGTAAGCAATCTTCTGGTTGGCAGCCGATCAACTTTGCAAGCTCTGCAGCAAATTTTTCTGGTTGTGCGTTAGGCAAATCGATCTTATTAAGTACTGGAATGATTGTGAGATTGTTTTCCATTGCAAGGTAAAGGTTTGCCAGGGTCTGCGCTTCAATTCCTTGCGCGCAATCAACAAGTAGAACAGCACCTTCGCAGGCAGCAAGCGAGCGCGATACTTCGTAAGTAAAGTCAACGTGACCAGGTGTATCAATCATGTTCAGGATGTACTCCTGACCATCCAGCGATGAACGCCATGGCAAACGAACTGCTTGAGATTTGATAGTGATTCCGCGTTCGCGTTCAATATCCATGCGATCTAGATATTGTGCGCGCATATTGCGTGCTTCAACTACCTCGGTAATTCCCAACATACGATCGGCTAGAGTTGATTTACCGTGATCAATGTGGGCAATGATGCAAAAGTTACGAATCTGCGCCGGATTGGTTGCTGCTGGTTGTGGCGCCTTAGCAAGTGAAATTGCAGGCATAAACCTAGCCTCGCTTTACAGTAGTAAAGGGATTAACGTGCGCCGGCTTTGGCAGCTGCCTTAGCCATTGAAGACTTCTTGTTAGCAGCAGAGTTCTTGTGAAGAACACCCTTTTGCACTGCAACATCCAGTGACTTTGAGGCTGCACGGAGTTCGGTGTTGATCGCAGCAGCATCGCCTGCAGCAACTGCGTCGCGGAACTTACGGACGGCGGTCTTGATAGATGAGCTCACAGACTTGTTGCGAAGGCGTGCCTTCTCGTTGGTCTTGATGCGCTTGATCTGAGACTTGATATTTGCCACGTGCGTAGTTCTCCGAACTTTAGGTTGAGGGGTAAGGGTACCCATTTGAGCGCTCAGGCTCAAATCGGCTTAGTTCTATGCGGTGATGATCCCTGAAGAGGCTGCACGGCGGCGCTTTCGGCCACCCGTCTTTACCTCAGCCTGTGGCGCTTCCGCCGCAGGGGTTTCATTGATGGTCTCGTGGAACTCATGCTCGGTCGCATCCTTTTCTTCAGCATCTTCATGCTGTGAAGATGGAGTATCAAGCTGAGGCATTGGAGCCTTCATCTTTACCGGCTCCATATGGATGTGAATTCCGCGTCCACTACATGAATCACATGTAGTTGAGAATGCTTCGATGAGTCCTTGGCCAACACGCTTACGTGTCATCTGAACCAAACCAAGTGAGGTTACTTCTGCAACCTGATGCTTGGTGCGATCGCGACCTAAACATTCAACTAAACGACGCAATACAGCTTCACGGTTAGATTCAAGAATCATATCGATGAAGTCGATTACGACGATTCCGCCTAAGTCACGAAGACGAAGTTGGCGCGCAATCTCCTCTGCTGCTTCAAGGTTGTTCTTGGTAACTGTCTCTTCGAGGTTTCCACCTTTACCGATGAACTTACCGGTGTTAACGTCGATAACAACCATTGCTTCGGTGCGATCGATAACAAGTGATCCACCGGATGGTAGATACACCTTGCGATCAAAGGCCTTTGCTAGTTGTTCTTCAACGCGGAAGTCAGCAAATAAATCGCCGCTTCCGGTGTACTTCTCAATCTTTTGAGTTAGCTCTGGAGCGATAAAGCCCAGGTAGTTTGTTACTTCATCCCAAGCTGTTGATCCCTGAACAGTTAACTTGCGGAAATCTTCATTGAAGATATCGCGGATAACACGAACAGCAAGATCTGGCTCTTGGTAGAGCGCTGCTGGTGCATGGAAGTTTGGATTCTGACTCTTTGCGTAAATATCTTCCCATTGCGCCTTCAAACGAGCGACATCATTGGTGAGATCTTCTTCGCTGACACCTTCTGCAGCTGTACGAACAATGACGCCAGCTTCTTCAGGGATTAGGTTCTTCAAGATTGATTTCAAACGAGCGCGCTCTTCTTCAGGAAGACGCTTTGAAATTCCAGACATTCCACCGCCAGGAACATAGACAACGTAACGACCAGGCAGTGAAATCTGGCTTGTTAAGCGTGCACCCTTTTGGCCGATTGGATCCTTGGTTACCTGTACTAATACCGGCTGGCCAGTCTTTAAAACTGTTTCGATTTTGCGAGGTTGTGAATCTGAAATTCCAGCAGCATCCCAATTAACTTCACCCGCATACAGAACCGCGTTACGACCCTTACCAATATCTACGAATGCAGCTTCCATTGATGGAAGAACATTTTGTACGCGACCTAGGTAAACGTTTCCAACATAGGAAACATTGCTATTACGGTTAACGTAATGCTCAACCATGACGCCATCTTCAATAACAGCGATCTGTGTGCGGTCTGCAATCTGACGAACAAGCATCTCGCGGTCAACATTTTCGCGACGTGCTAAAAACTCTCCATCAGTAATAATCGTTCCACGCTTGCGATATGGCTCGCGGTACTCGCTTCGGCCGCCACGATCATTGCGATCGTATCGATCATTGCGATCACGACGGTTACGGTTGTTGCGATCATTCCGGTCGCTGCGGGCTGGACGCTCTGGACGTTCACGCTTTTCACGAACCTTTACAATTGTAATTACGCCATCTTCTTCGATGGTCTCTCCTGGAGTTACACCTTCACCCGTTGCGCGACGGCGACGACGGCGACGTGTTGTGGTTGCACCTTCTGTTGGATCCTCTTCACCAGAATCCTCTGTTGAATTCTCATCACTGTTTTCTGTGTTAGTTGCATCGACAGAACCAGGCTTGCGGCGACCACGACCTCCGCGACGACGACGGCGGTTGCGGTTACCACGCTCTTCAGAATCTCCTGCTGCGCTATCTGCCGCTGCAGGCTTCTCTTCAACTTCTACAGCCTCTTTCTTTGAAGCAACCTTCTTACGAGGCTTGCTATCTGAACTCTCTTTTTTAGCTGCAGGTTTTTCAGGTGCAGCTTGGAAGATAGGCACTGGAACTGCAGCGGCCTTCTTACGGGTTGTCTTCTTTTCTTCAGCTACTTCTGTAACTGGAGCATCTGCTTTCGCGGATGCTTTTTTAACCGCACGCTTGCGCGGTGTTTTAGGCTCAATCGCCATGGCACCAAATCCTTTATGCCCCTCGCGGAGCTATCTACTTAAAAAATCCTGTTGGGTTTTCCGTACCGTCCGCGCTGGGCTTGTATCGCGATTGATCGCGAGCCGCGCTGAACTGGTGCCCTAATTATGGCAGAGCGAGCCCGATTTGCCTATTTACCCTCGTAAACGAGCATGAACGTTCTGTAAAAGACCAAATCCAATCAGGGTGGCAAACATTGATGATCCACCATATGAAATGAATGGCAAAGGCACACCTGTCATCGGCATTAACCCCAAAGTCATTCCGATATTTTCAAATAATTGGAATGAGAACCAAGCAATTACTCCAGTACACACCAGACGTCCGAAGGGATCTGATGTTCTACGTGCGATAGAAAAGGCGCGCATCAACAGTATGAGATACAGCAACAAGATAAATCCACTACCAACAAACCCAAGCTCTTCACCCGCTACCGTAAAAATAAAGTCTGTCTGTTGTTCAGGAACAAATCGTCCATTTGTTTGTGGGCCATTAAACAATCCTGTTCCAAGTAACCCACCAGATCCCACAGTAATTCTGGCTTGTCGTAATTGATACCCAGCACCTTGGCTATCTGCATTTGGATCAACAAAGGTTTGCAAACGATTTACTTGGTACTCGCTGATAACTCCAGCTTTCACCGCAACAAATCCACCCAGAACCGCTATTAACAAAAGAGCTGCAACCCATCGCGCAGGTGCGCCAGACACAGCGATGATTGTTACAACAGATGCAGCGATGATAAGTACCGTGCCCATATCAGGCTGCACAATGATCAGGATTACCGGAATAGCTGCGATCGCTAAGGCCTGAAGTACATCCTTGCTGGTTGGTTCATTGCTGTCATGGGTTCGTTCCGACAAGATCATCGACATACCAATGATGATTGCAATCTTTGCTAACTCAGCCGGTTGGATCTGAAAACCACCTGGCAATGCGATCCATGCGCGTGCACCATTGATCTCTGCACCTAAACCTGGAATCAAAACAATGATTAACCCAAGTACACCCGCACCCCATAAAAATGGTGTGTATGCGCGCAGCAGTCGGTAATCAACAACGGTTGCACCATATGCCAATAACCCACCGATCAAAATATTGATGATGTGGCGCTTTAAGTAGTACTGGCCATCTAAACCATTACGGATGTACCAATCACGAGTTGCAGCCCATACAAGCAGGGTTCCAATGATTAAAAGTAAAGAAACAACAGCTGTTAGTACTGGATCCCAGCCATGTAAAAGTGATTGCCGACTACGACGATATAACCTCTGGCGGGCATGAATCTGACTCACTTGCTCGCCTCCTTAGGTTTTGTAGCTGGTGAAATCTTAGGCAGTTGAGTTGGTGGTTTACCTTCAGGGAACAACGCCGCGCCAGGGACAACTTTGTTTCCAGTCACGCCAAAGAGTGATGAGTAAATCTGTCGAACACCAACACCAGATGTTGATGCACCAAAGCCACCTTGACCGACCATCATGACTACTGCATATCGAGGATTCTTACTTGGTGCATAAGAAGCAAACCACGATGTGTCATCCTTTAGTGAACCATTTGGATTGCGACCAAAGACCTGTCCTGTTCCTGTCTTACCACTAATCTCGATTGGGAAACCTGCAAATACTCCTGCACCGGTTCCACTTACAACTACCTCTCGCAATGAACTGCGCAAGAAGGACAATGTTGAAGGTGCTGCATTTACAGTTCCGAGTTTCTTTGGTGTGAAACTCTTAACCACAGTTCCATCAGTCTTAACAATTGCCTTTGCAACCATCATCTGCCAAATAGTTCCGCCATTGGCAATTGCTGCGTACATCTGAGTTAACTTCAAAGGTGTCACTACTGTGTCACCTTGGCCGATTGAAAAGTTCACCGCATCTCCTGCGCGGATCTTGTCACCATCGACACAGTTTTCTGCGGCAAGTTGAAGCAAGAATGGTGTCTGCTGAGCCTTAGCTGCGCGCTCCTTGTAGTTGCAATAGAAATCCTTGTTTTGTTGGTACCAACTCTTTTTGTAATCACGATCTGCAAGACGGGAAGAGGATTCAGAGGGAAGATCAATTCCTACCTTTTGGGTGATGTTAAAGGCCTTAGCTGCCTTGAAGAAGTAATCGTTGGCGCTAGATTTTGGTCGTAAACCGCCATCACGTAGCCATTCATCAAAGGCGATTTGATACCAAATAGTGTCGCAGGAAACGGCTATAGCTTTCTTCATATTCATAGTGCCTTGATTCTTGCTATCAAAGTTCTGGAAGGCACGAGTTCCCACCTGCACCTGCGAAGGACACTTGTAGTTTGCATTCAGGTCATATCCAGCAGATGCTGCAGCAACAACAGATACCGCTTTAAATGTTGAGGCAGGTGCAAATAATCCCTGCAAGGCGCGGTTAAGCGCTGGAACTGATTTCTTTTCGCTGAACAAATCTTCAGCTTGTTGAACAGTCAAACCCTTTTCCCAAGCATTTGGATCATAGGTTGGATATGAAGCAAGGGCCAAGATGCGTCCAGTCTTAATATCCATGACAACAGCTGCACCGGAGTCTGATGTGTAACCATTAGCACGGCCACGAAGAACCGCATCTTTGAGCGCCTTTTCAGTTGCTGCTTGCAATCTCACATCAAGACTAGTTACCAAGTGATCGCCAGCGACAGGAAGTGTATTTTGACTTTCACGGGTAATGGACTCTTTGCGATCCACGATAACTGTTCTGATTCCTGGTTCTCCACGCAAGAAGGAATCGTATTCAATCTCTAGACCAGTTTTACCAATTGTTTCACTTCGGAAATACTGCTTGCCATTTCCCTTGAGCAAATCGGTTTCAGTCAATGGACCCACATAACCAAGCACATGTGCTGCATTAACATCGAGATAACTTGGATAACTTCTGATCGCTACAGGTTGAGCATCGACGCCTGGAAATGAATCTGAGCGTTCAACAATTTGCAATGCAATATCGGGATCTGCAGATTTTGTAATTGGAATTGGTTGATATCTAGAACCCTGCCAACATCCAGCTTTTTGTCCTTTAGGAAGCTCTCCACATAAACGGGTTTTCTGGTAAATGTCTTTGTACTTGAGGTTGAGCAACTTTGCCAACCGCTTCATTACATCTACGCCTTTGTCATCTAACTTATCTATAGCGATACGGTCGATGGTGATCGCCAAACCCGCCTTATTCATAGCTAATGGCACGCCATAGCCATCAACGATCAATCCACGGGTTGCGGGTGCGACAACATCACGGCTTTGAATGCTCAGAGCAGCATCTTTGTACTTAGGCCCCGCTGCAACCTGAAGGTAAAAAAGTCGACCAAACAATGCGGCCATCAAGGAAACAATAAGAATTTGAACAACTAATAGAGCAAGCCGCGATCTATTGTTCATATCGATGACCGTGAATCAAAGATCAATGCGTGAAGACGGGTAAAGATTGGAAGCATGATTGGTGACACAAGAAGTGCCCAAATGCTCATACCGAAAAGGGTGGTAATAATTTGACCGACAGATCCTGTTGAAACTCCTAATAAAGCTCCTGTGAGCAAATAAGCGATCTCTACGAAGAAATTTGCAACAACAACAAAGAAGACAATGCCTATCGCGTTGGCGTGGATATTGTCATCGCCATAGCCAATGTATGAGATTGCATAGCCTGCAAGCAGCATAATCAAAGTCCATTGACCAAATGGCCCGCTTGCACTTTGTGAAAGATCCATAAAAATTCCAGATGCAAAGCCAATGACGGCTGCGACCTCAGGTTGACTCAATACCGCCCAGGTCAAAGCAAAAATCAAAAGTATTGAGAACCCCCCACCTGGTAAACGAAATTGCGAAACTACCGCTTCCTGGATCACGAAGATCAAGAGAAATATCGGAGTCGCGATCGAGATTTGGCGGGTGAGCATGGTGTTACTTACTTGCTGTGGGTGAAGGAGTAACTGTCACAGTAACTGTAGGAACAGGTGCAACACGTGGCTTTTCTGGAATCAAGGCATCGCCAGGATCTGAGGTTGGACCGCTAACAACAATTGCAACAACACCTAGGGTTGAAAAGTTTGTGTAGTAACGCACCGTCGCAGTTTGCGCCACAGCTCCGGCAGAGTTATCAACTTGGCTCACATATCCCAATGGAACACCAGGAACGAAAGGACGATTTGCAACACTTCCTCGTGCAAGCAATACATCGCCCACCTTGATAGTCGTTGAATTATCAAGCAACTGCAGGCTCGCAGAACGATTTCCTCGTCCTGAAAGAATCCCAATTTGCTGCGATCCAGCGATACGTGCACCAACTTTGAAGGCAGGATCGCTTGCAAGTTGAATCAGAGCCGAGTTTGGATAAACATCCTTTACAACTCCGGCTAAACCAAATTGCGAGAGTACAGTCATATTTTTCTTAATTCCTGCATTGCTACCAGAATCAATTGTCAGCGTTTGCGAAAAGGATTGACTTGATCCGTGGCTAATCACCTTTGCGTTAACAACTTTATATCCAGCTGTTCCAGCTAAATCTAAGATCGCCTCTAATTGCTTAAGCTGACCATCAGCATTTTTGCGATTCAAAAGTTTGATCTTAAGTGCAGCATTTTCAGCCTCTAACTTTTCGATCTGGCTTCGAGTGCGACCAAGGTGGGTTACATCGGAAAAGAAATCTTTAACCGGGTTTAAGACCGCAGCGCCAGCACGTTGAAACGGTGAGAGCACAGTTTGTGTTCCCTGCTTAAAACCTTCGATGACCTTTACGCCACGAAGATCTAAGGTAATGAGAAATAAGGAGGTGACAATCAAGATCACCAACAACAAACGTGCGCGACCCTCACCGCCGTTACGCATTAAAAGGTTGGCCTTATCGACGTGGCTCGGAGATTAGAACCTTCTCAAGAGCTTCAAACTCTTCGATGCACTTTCCGGAACCCTCAGCAACAGCATCGAGTGGACGCTCTGCGATGTGGATTGGCATTCCAGTTTCTTTGCGAAGGCGCTCATCAAGTCCCTTAAGAAGTGCTCCACCACCGGTGAGAACAATTCCACGGTCCATCAAATCTGATGCAAGCTCTGGAGGAGTTTTATCCAATGTGCTCTTTACCGCGTTAACGATTGAGTTCACTGGCTCTTCAAGCGCTTTACGAATTTCAGCTGCAGATACAACGATTGTCTTTGGAAGACCTGTTGCTAGATCGCGACCGCGGATCTCTGCATCATTTTCTCCAGCAAGTGGGTAAGCAGATCCAATAGCCATCTTGATCTCTTCAGCTGTGCGCTCACCCAAAAGCAAGGAGAATTCACGCTTAACCCAGTTAATAATTGATTGATCGAGCTCATCTCCGCCTACGCGAATTGATAGAGAGGTCACGATTCCACCGAGTGAAATAACAGCAACCTCTGTTGTTCCTCCACCGATATCTACAACCATGTTTCCAGTCGGCTCGTGGATTGGAAGACCTGCACCGATCGCAGCAGCCATTGGCTCTTCGATGATGTACACCTTGCGAGCACCAGCTGCATAACCAGCATCCTTAACCGCACGCTGTTCAACACCAGTGATACCTGATGGAACACACACGACAATGCGAGGCTTAGCCAAGTAACGACGACGGTGAACCTTCTGGATGAAGTAACGCAACATGCGCTCTGTTGTATCAAAATCTGCGATAACGCCATCCTTTAAGGGACGGATAGCAACGATGTTGCCAGGAGTACGGCCGATCATCTTCTTTGCTTCAATACCAACGGCCAAAATTCCACCGGTGTCTTGATTAACAGCTACTACTGATGGCTCATTAAGAACAATGCCACGTCCACGAACATAAACAAGCGTGTTCGCTGTGCCTAGGTCAACGGCCATATCGCGACCGATGAATGACATTCTGCTTCCTTGTGACATCTTTACTCCTTGTGCTTTTTTGTACTTGGGGAATTAATTACTGCGGAAAGAAAATCTGGATTTCACGTGCTGCAGACTCTGGTGAATCTGAGCCATGAACGAGGTTCTGCATAACTTTGGTTCCTTGATCACGAGCTAGATCTCCGCGAATTGTTCCGGGTGCTGCAACTGTTGGATCTGTAGCACCAGCTAATGAACGGAATCCTTCGATAACACGATTTCCAGATGCAACGATCGCAACAATTGGACCTGACATCATGAACTCAACTAGTGGTTCATAAAATGGTTTGCCAACATGTTCTGCGTAATGCTTTTCAAGTAATGCGGCATCTGCTTGCAACATGCGCAACGCATCGATCGCATAACCCTTAGTTTCGATTCTGGAAATAACCTCGCCAACTAAACCGCGGCGTACGCCATCGGGCTTAACGAGGATAAGTGTTTTCTCTGTGCTCACTCGCCTAGTCTATTAGGGTTTTTTAGGACCTGCAGCCAGCAAGGCAGCACGAATGGCCTCACCCCTACGGCCCACAACGATGGCAGCCACCCAAAGACCAATCAAAACCGCCCCAATAATGAAGAAGGATGGCTCAACTAATCCGAAAGCGATCATCGCGATCTGCATCAACGAACCGATGACAAATCCACCTGGGCGACGAACTAAGCCAGCTGCAACAAAAAGTAAGAAGGAAACAACGCAGCCATAAATAATTGCAGCTTGAGAGTGATCCTTCATCGCTAACAAAATTGCAAAACCCATTGTCATGCTCTCAGCAATTAATACAGAGGCTCCCAGAATCTTCATCGTACAAACTTCTTTCTCAAATATGTTCGAGCTTCGCCAACAGTTACAACTGAACCCGTTACAAGGATTCCAACAGTGTCATCACTAAGAGGACGTACCGAATCAGCAACCGCTTTATCTAGCGCTGAGTTTAAATCTGAAACCTCAAAGACGCGATCTGAACCAAAGACTGAGGATGCAATCTTCACTAACTCTGACGAAGGCATCGCACGTGATGAAGAGCTCTGTGTCACGATGACATGATCCACAATTGGCTCAAGCTCTTGAAAAATACCTGTTGCATCCTTATCACCAAATACTCCAACAACTGCGATGATTTCATCAAAGTTAAACTCATTGAGCAAAGTCTCAGCTAAAGCTTTTGCACCATGTGGGTTATGGGCGGCATCCAAAATAACTGTTGGGTCGCGATGAACAACTTCGCAACGACCAGGTGAGGTAACGGCGGCAAAACCAGCGCGCACTGCATCAATATCTAATGGCTGATCCCCAAAAAAGGCTTCAACAGCTACTAACGCTGCTGCCGCATTTGCCGCTTGGTGACGACCATGCAACGGCAAGAAGATTTCATCGTATGTGTCATGAATTCCTTGAATAGTTAGCAACTGACCACCAACTGCAACTGCGCGTGAGAGTACTGAGAACTCAACACCTTCGCGGACAACATCCGCGCCAACTTCAGCGGCCTTGCGGATCAACTCCTTTGCAGCCTCTGGCTCTTGCTGGGCAAGGACTACAAAACCGCCTTCTTTAATGATTCCAGCCTTAGTTGCTGCGATTTCATGGAGGGTATTGCCCAAATACTCCATGTGATCAAATCCGATTGGCATGATGACCGATACATCAGCATCAACAACATTTGTTGCATCCCATTCGCCGCCCATGCCAACTTCGATCACACCAACATCAACTGGGTGTTCTGCAAATGCAGCAAACGCTAACGCGGTAATTGCTTCGAAAAATGAAATTGGATGTTCAAACTTAGAATCCATCAGATCAAGATATGCAGCGATATCGTTGTAGGAAAAGATTAATTCTTTAGGATCAATTGGTTCACCATTGATTGAAATTCGTTCGCGGTAAGTTTCAAGGTGCGGACTAGTAAATCGACCAGTGCGAAGACCATGAGCAAACAACAGCGAATCAACCATTCGGCTTGTTGTTGTCTTTCCATTTGTTCCACCGATGTGAATCGTTGGGTATGTCAGTTGTGGTGAACCCAAAATATCTACAAGAGCTGCAATTCTTTCAGTGCTTGGAGCAATTCGTGTTTCTGGCCAACGAGCAAGCAACGCTTGTTCAATTGCGTCTACGCGCTCTTGATCATCTGGAGAAATCATCATGCTTGAGGCAATGCTGCAAGAGCTGCGGTGATTCGTTCAATATCTGCAGTTGTCTTTTCTAAACGCTCACGAATTTCGACAACAACATTGTCGGGTGCCTTTGCCATAAAGCCTTGATTGTTCAACTTAACTTCAGCGGTTTGCTTATCCTTTGTAGCTGTTGCTAAATCCTTTTCAAGACGTGCGCGCTCGGCAACAACATCGATCGAGCCTGTTAAGTCGAATTCGATTGTTACTCCGGCAGCTTCACACTTGGCGCTTGGCGTAATCTCTCCCAGCTCCATTCGGACCACAAAAGCAACCGCTGATGCGTACTTCGCTATGTCGCCGGTAGCCACAATTCGACCAGGAATCTTCAACGAGGTCTTAATACCTTGATCATTACGGAAACGACGAACTTCGGTAATGATCTCTTGTAGCTGAGCGATCAGACTTTCAGCCTTCTTATCAACATGAGCAGCATTTGCTACAGGCCACTGTGCGACAACTAGAGACTCTCCCCCGGTCAAAGTGGTCCACATTTGCTCTGTAATAAATGGCATTACTGGGTGCATCAAACGGAATAGTTGGTCTAGAACATAACCAAGTACTCGCTTAGTACCTTCAGCGTTACCGGATGCGAAAGCTTCCTTTGAAAGCTCTAGGTACCAGTCACACAAATCATCCCACGCAAAGTGATACATCAACTCGCATGCACGTGCGTACTCATATTTTTCTAGTAGATCGGTTACCTGAGAAACGGTTTCAGATAAACGGCTAAGAATCCACTTATCAATTGCATTCAAAGAATCAATCGCTGGGAGATCACCTGAAACAGTTGCACCGTTCATCATCGCAAATCGGGTTGCGTTCCATAGCTTGGTTGCAAAGTTACGAGATCCACCGATCCAGTCCTCCGCTAGCGCCTGATCAGTTCCAGGATTTGCACCACGAGCTAATGTGAAGCGAAGTGCATCTGCACCGTACTTGTCCATGAACTCAATTGGATCAATTACATTTCCGCGACTCTTAGACATCTTCTTACCAAATTGATCGCGAACAAGTCCGTGCAACATGATTGTTTTAAATGGTGGAACACCATCCATGGCAAATGTTGACATCATCATCATGCGCACAACCCAGAAGAACAAGATGTCATAACCAGTTACAAGAACTGATGTTGGATAAAACTTGGCAAGATCCGCTGATTTTTCAGGCCAACCAAAGGTAGAAAACGCCCACTGGCCAGATGAGAACCAGGTATCCAGAACATCTGAATCTTGTGTCCATCCAGCAGGAGCTGTTTCATCGGGACCTACAACTACAACCTCACCATTTGGTCCATACCAAACAGGAATTCTGTGACCCCACCACAACTGACGTGAAATACACCAGTCATGCATGTTGTCTACCCACTCGAAGTAACGAGGAGCAAGTGCTTCAGGTTCAATCTTTACCGCACCGCTACGAACAGCATCTGCCGATGCTTTTGCCATTGGTTCAACCTTTACAAACCACTGCTTTGATAAACGAGGCTCAATAGTTGTATCGCAACGAGAGCAATGTCCAACAGCGTGCATGTATGGACGCTTTTCAGCAACGATGCGACCTTCTGCGCGTAGCGCCTCAACAACCGCTTTGCGTGCATCAAATCGATCTAAGCCATCAAATGCGCTGTTGGTGTTAATAATCTTTGCATCAGCATCCAAAATGACAATACTTGCCAAGCTATGACGTACGCCGATTTCAAAGTCATTCACATCGTGTGCCGGAGTTACCTTGACCGCACCCGTACCAAATGCAGGATCTACATGCTCATCGGCAACGATCGGAATCTCTCGGTCTATCAATGGAACCTTTACTGTCTTGCCGATCATGTGCGAGTAACGCTCATCATCTGGATTTACAGCAACAGCAGTATCGCCCAACATTGTTTCAGCACGGGTTGTCGCCACAATGATTGCGTTATCCCCTTCGCCATAGCGAATTGAAACAAGCTCACCTGCATCGTCGCTGTGCTCTACTTCAATATCTGACAGCGCTGTTAAACAACGTGGACACCAGTTGATGATTCGCTCTGCGCGATAAATCAATCCTGCGTCATACATACGCTTGAAAATAGTTACTACAGCCTTGGACATACCTTCATCCATTGTGAAGCGTTCACGAGACCAGTCGACAGATGAACCAAGTCGCTTCATCTGTTCAAGAATCGCACCGCCAGATTCCTCTTTCCACTCCCACACCTTTTTAACAAACTCTTCGCGTCCTAGATCATGACGTGACTTACCTGATGCAGCTAACTGCTTTTCAACAACGTTTTGTGTTGCGATACCTGCATGGTCCATTCCTGGAAGCCACAACACTTCAAATCCCTGCATGCGCTTCATGCGTGACAAACAATCTTGCAAAGTTTGATCCAGTGCGTGACCAATGTGCAAAACACCTGTCACATTGGGAGGAGGCAGAACAATTGAAAATGCTTCTTTTGCTGAGTTTGCATCTGCGGCGAAATATCCAGCGCTCATCCACTTTTCATACAAAGGAGATTCAATCTCGGCTGGCGAGAAGGTTGAGGCTAATTCACGGCTTGAAGACATAGTGCGCAGTCTAGATTATGCGCTCTTCTCCTCTTGACCTTTTTGTCCGCGTGAGCGTTTTGGACCTGTGTGATTAATCAATGTTGGAGCTCCCCCAGAGGTGATGCACTCTTTGGTGATAATCACCTTTTCTACATCTGTACGGCTTGGAACGTCATACATAACGGTTAATAGGACAGATTCCATGATTGCGCGAAGTCCACGTGCACCAGTGCCACGTTCCTGTGCAAGATCTGCGATCGCATCAAGTGCTTCAGCATCAAATTCGAGCTGAACATGATCAAGATCAAAGAGGCGCTGATACTGCTTAACCAAAGCGTTCTTTGGCTCAGTCAAAATCTGCATTAACGCTGGCTTATCAAGGTTTTCAACACTTGTAAGAACTGGAAGGCGGCCAATGAACTCTGGAATCATTCCAAACTTCAAAAGATCTTCTGGCATTACATCGGCAAAAATGTCCTTGCGGTTCTTATCTGCAGCATCTTGCAAAGTTGCGTTGAAACCAACACCAGATTTTCCGACGCGAGATTCGATGATCTTCTCAAGACCTGCAAAAGCTCCACCAACGATAAACAAAACATTTGTTGTGTCAATCTGAATGAACTCTTGATGAGGGTGCTTGCGACCACCCTGTGGTGGAACAGATGCAACCGTTCCTTCAAGAATCTTTAGCAGCGCTTGCTGAACACCTTCACCTGAAACATCGCGGGTTATTGATGGGTTCTCAGATTTGCGAGCAACCTTATCGATTTCATCGATGTAGATAATTCCTGTTTCAGCTTTCTTCACATCGTAATCTGCAGCCTGCAAAAGCTTGAGCAAGATATTTTCAACATCTTCTCCAACGTAACCAGCCTCTGTTAGCGCTGTTGCATCTGCAATTGCAAATGGAACATTGAGCATGCGTGCCAAAGTTTGCGCCATAAGTGTCTTGCCGCAACCAGTTGGTCCGAGCATCAAAATGTTTGACTTAGCTAATTCAATTGAATCTTCACGACCACTGTCACCGCTTTGTACACGCTTGTAATGGTTGTAGACGGCAACTGAAAGTGACTTCTTTGCGCGATCTTGACCGATTACATACTGATCTAAGAATTCAAAGATTGCTTGAGGCTTTGGAAGTTCTGAAAGTCCAAGTGAGTTTGCTTCACTGAGCTCTTCAACGATGATCTCGTTACAGAGTTCAATACATTCATCACAGATATAAACGCCAGGACCGGCGATGAGCTTCTTAACCTGCTTCTGGGTCTTGCCGCAGAAAGAGCACTTTAGAAGATCGCTTGTTTCACCGATTCTTGTCATGCCTGAAGTTTAGATTCTGCGCGGGGTTTACGCTTGGGTTTTTACGCTCACTTCTGTTCGCCGAGAGAATAATCAGCATCATTTTCTTTCTTTGGCATCTTCATATCCTTAACGCCAGGTACTCGAAGAATCACAAAGCTCATCAAAATGTGGAAGATCGAGGCACCGATCAATAACTCCTTCTCCCCAAAGAGAGTTACCGCTGGACCAATTAACGCCATACCAATCGGCATCAATCCCGCAGAACCCATGTGATCAATTGAAAAGACGCGACCTTGTAGATGCGCAGGGACTTCTCGCTGTACCGCAGAGGACCACCACGCTTCCCAGGGTCCAACTGAAAACCCCGCAAGAAGATATGCGCATACGACAAATGTTCCAGAGATTGGGAATGCCAAAGCTAGTGGCGCGATAATGATAAACATCCAGACAAAGATTGATACATAACCTTCATGCTTCACCTTTATCTTTACGCAAAGCAGGGCAGAAATAATGCTTCCAATTGAAAATGCTGTTGCAGATAGCGCAAATGGAGTGTTGGAATCAAATTCACGTCGAGTAATAACTGGCAACAAAACCGTTTCTGCGGCAAGAACCACCATCAGTTGAAAAGAAACCATGATGATCATTGCACCGATCCATGGAATATCTCTTACTGTTCGTAGACCTTCTCGCAGCTCGGTGAAAAAAGGCTCTTGCTCTCGCTTTTCTCCGCTTATGTCCTCTTGAATCTTAAAAAGGAAATATGTGCCAAGGATAAATGCGCAGGCGGTGAAGATAAAGGTAAAACGGCCTCCAACTAGGAATACCGAAGCCCCACCAATTCCTGGTCCAATAATCGTTGCGCCCTTAGTCATAATGTTGCGAGCAACATTTGCAGCCGGAAGCTTTTCATCGGGAACAAGACTCGGAATAATTGCACCCGCTGCCGCTGCTCCGAAAGCATCACCTACACCCATAAGGAACACGGCAAGACCTAAAAGGTAATGTGGCATTGAAGGTGCAGAGACAAATACCATTGAAATAACTACCGCAGATCTAAATAAATCTGCACCGATCATCACATTTCGTCTTGGTAAGCGATCAGCCCATACTCCAGCAAAAGGAGCAAAAACCACACCAGATAAAACGCGAGCTCCCAGGATTAAACCTAGAGATGTTGCTGTACCACCAGCATCAAGAACCGTTACAGCCAGGGCAATCGGAAATGCTGATGCCCCTAAAACAAAGATTGCATTTGAAAACCAAAAGAGCCGGTACCCCTTGTATGACCAAAGGGAGCCCGGCTCAAATAGTTTCACGCAAAAATAGAAGTGCTTACTTCTTTGCCTTTCGTGAAGCAAGAACTTGATCGACAATTCCGTACTCAACAGCTTCAACTGCGGTCAGAATCTTGTCGCGTTCAATGTCTTTACGAATCTCTTCTGCTGATTTAACAACGTGACGAGAGAGTAAATCCTCTTGCAAGCGACTAATGCGATCGATTTCACGAGCTTGGATTTCAATATCCGATGCCTGACCGCCACCTTCAGAAGATGGTTGATGAATCAAAATACGTGAGTGCTCAAGAGCGTAACGCTTGCCCTTTGCTCCACCAGCAAGGATGACAGCTGCTGCAGATGCTGCCTGACCCAAACAAATTGTGCTGATGTCTGGGCGAACAAACTGCATAGTGTCGTAAATAGCTGTGAGCGCTGTGAATGATCCACCAGGTGAGTTGATGTAGATCATGATGTCGCGATCTGGATCCATTGATTCCAAAGTCAAAAGCTGCGCCATAACATCGTTTGCAACGGTGTCATCAATTGGCTGACCTAAGAAAATGATGCGCTCTTCGAAAAGTTTTGTGTATGGATCTTGACGCTTGTATCCGTACGCTGTCTTTTCTTCAACAGTTGGGAGAACGTAGCGAGATGTAATCTCTTGAATGTTTTTCATTACGCTTTTCCTCCAGTGATCTGTCCCAATGATGTGACAACGTGATCGACAAAACCATAATCCTTTGCATCCTTTGCATTGAACCAGTTATCGCGATCTGAATCAGCAAGAATCTTTTCGAGTGTCTGTCCTGTGTGCAAAGCATTTAACTCAGACAGTGTCTGCTTGGTAATAGCCATCTGCTCTGCCTGAATGCGAATATCAATCGCTGTTCCACCGATTCCACCAAGTGGCTGGTGCATCAAAATACGTGAGCTCTTGGTTGCGTAACGCTTGCCCTTTGTTCCTGATGTAAGAAGGAACTGACCCATTGAAGCTGCCATTCCAAAAGTTACAGTTGCAACATCATTTGGAATTAACTCCATTGTGTCGTAGACAGCCATTCCAGCTGTCACAGATCCACCTGGTGAGTTGATGTACAAGAAAATATCTTTCTTTGGATCTAGTGAAGAAAGGAGGAGAAGTTGAGCGCACACCATGTTTGCCATGTCGTCACGAACTTCACCTGACAAGAAAACAATCCGCTCTTCAAGTAGACGGTTGTAAATCTGGTCCTTCATTTTGCTATCTGTCTCCACTGATGGGCCTCCCATATTTTTTACCTGTAGTGACCCTAACAATTAAGCAGGCCAAATGCTTCCCGATTAGGTGAAATAGATGCGTGAACCGTGCCGTGTTCGCTGTAGGCGGAGAAGGTGGAGAGTTTTTACGCCTCTTCGACTAGATCAGCAGGGTTTGCAGCCTTTGGTGCGAGCGCCTCAAGATCAATCACATTGCCTGATGCATCCTTAACGGTGATGCGTCCAAGCACAGATGCCAGCGCTTTTGCACGAGTTACCTCGGCAACTAATTGCTGAATCTGTCCAGCCTTCTGAAGCTCCTCAGCAAACTGCTGTGGTGCCATTCCATAACGCTGTGATGTGCGAACCAAGTACTCGGTCAATTCAATCTCTGTGATCTGAACATCTTCAGCCTGAACAATCGCATCAAGAAGGAAATCTGATTTCAGAGATGCACGAACCTGGCCATCAACTTCAGCGCGGTGCTCTGCATCTTCCATGCGACCTTCGCCCTCGAGGTGATCATTAACCTCAAGTTCAACCAAGTTATCTGGAACTGGAATCTCATTATCTGCAAGCAACTTCTCAACTAGACGGTCACGTGCTTGTGCACCTTGTTCCATCTTCTTTACTCGCTCTAGACGAACAACAAAGTCAGCCTTGAGCTCAGCAAGTGTGTCGAACTCTGATGCAAGCTTTGCGAAAGCATCATCAACTGGCGGAAGCTCGCGCTCCTTAACAGCCTTAACTGTTGCCTTTACCTCGCCCTTTTCGCCCTCTTGCTGTCCAACAAGTTGAGTTTCAAACTGCTTTACATCGCCGGCCTTCATTCCGATCAAGATCTCATCGAGACCATCGATCATCTTGTCTGAACCGACTTCGTAAGAAATATCATTTGCTTGTCCGCCATCAACTTCAGCACCATCGATAAAGGCTGTCATATCAAGTGTTGCAAAGTCACCCATCTTGATCTCGCGCTCAACAGTTGTAAGTGTTCCAAAACGTGTGCGCAATGATTCGATCTGCTCATCAACATCTGAATCCTCAACCTTCACATCATCAACTTCGATTGTGATCTTTGAGAAATCTGGAAGCTTTACCTCTGGGCGAATATCAACCTCAACGGTGAAAACAAGCTTGTCCTTATCAACAAACTCTTTAACATCTACTTCTGGGCGACCAATAACAGCAACCTTGTGTTCACGAGCTGCTTGACCGTAAAACTCTGGAAGAGCTGAGTTGATTGCCTCATCGATAACAGCTCCACGACCTACGCGCTGATCGATCATCGCTGCAGGAATTTTTCCTTTACGGAAACCAGGAATGTTTACCTGTGCAGCTACCTTCTTATATGCACTAGCTACATGTGACTCAAGCTCAGAGTAAGCAACTTCAACATCAAGACGAACGCGAGTTGGAGATAGAACTTCTACTGAACTTTTCACTAAGTGCTCCTAGGTGGATGTGGTGAGTACCGAGACAAACTGGTCGGGGCGGGGAGATTCGAACTCCCGATCTCCTGCTCCCAAAGCAGGCGCGCTAGCCACTACGCT
>Ga0214919_10003312_pt1 | contig 24458 bp, 22 predicted proteins | sample LL1503_MetaG_FD_177994 | JGI IMG/M metagenome (GOLD analysis project Ga0214919, IMG submission 177994) | Freshwater microbial communities from Lake Lanier, Atlanta, Georgia, United States - LL-1503 | ecosystem: Environmental > Aquatic > Freshwater > Lake | place: USA: Georgia | collected... | reverse complement strand
TTGCCGTATTGATGCAAGTCTTCAATGCTGTCGACAACTTGCCGATAACGCACAGGAGGTTTATCTGAGATGACCACCGAGCCCGAGCCTTGACGGCGCACAATCAGGCCGCTTTCTTCAAGAATTCGCAAGCCTTCACGCACTGTGTGTCGACTGACTTTCAGTTGTTCGCACAACTCAGCTTCTGCAGGCAAGGCAGAGCCAACCAAAAATTTCTTTTTGACGATGTCGTTGATCAGTGCGTCAGCAATGGCGCGGTAGCGAGGGATTTTGGGCAGGGTCACGCTGGAACAGTTCAAAAAATCAGAGGTTACTGCGAAGTGTATGCCAAGCTTGGTGTAAATTTTCACGGTGCTCAGGGGCGGCAATGGCAATCAGTGCAAGGGCGCGATCATCAAGTCCCAAGTGCCGCAGGTGTGCCGCGCCGTGTTCTGTGACCACTGTGTCCACATCTGAGCGCGACATGCTGACGGCTGAGGCATCTAACATCGGGACAATGCGCGACTGCTGCGCGCGCCCGGCCAAAGCGGTGGCCGCAACGATGCCCATTCCTCCTTGGCTGGCACGTGCGCCACGCGTTAAGTCAACCAAACCGCCAATGCCGCTGACTTGCCGCCCTTTCAATGTGGCGCAATTGACTTGTCCCAGAAGATCAATCTCCAGAGCAGAATTGATTGACTTCAAATGCGGCAGGCCAGCCAGAGTGGCGTGTTTATGGGTGTGGCTGACTGGGGAGAACTGCACCAGGCAAGGATCTGAAACCGCTTGGTACAGCGCCGCGCTTCCGATTGCCATGCCTGTGCAAACGGGGGGTGAATGCAAGGAGGGCGAAAGCAAACTACCGCTTTCGATCAAGCCCAACAATGCATCTGAGACCATGCCCGAATGCACCTTCAAATGCTGATGTGAAGTAAGCGCGCCCATCACTTCGGTCTGCAAACGTCCCAAGCCAAATTGCAGTGTGTCGCCATCGTTTACAAGTTGTGCCACTTGCTTTGCCACTGCGCGCAGGGCAGGGCTACCGGTGCCTGGGGCAATGCTCAATGGCGGTAGGGCCGTCTGGGCCCAGGCGTTGATGCGTGAGACAGGAACAAAGGGGCCACGAGTGCGCGGCAGCATGGGGTTAATGTGCGCTAGAACGATCGCGCCTGAATGAATCGCTTGCATGACCAAAGGTGTGAAGTCGGCGGCTAAAGACAAGCTGCAATGACCTTGATCATCGGGGCTGGCCAAATGCAGCATCACCACATCAAAGCGGCCGGGTTGACTGAGGTAGCGAGCGATCTCGCTGTAGTGCAAGGGCAAGTAGTCCAACGCGCCGCGCTGCCAACTGGCATGAAATTCGGAAGATAAAAAGAAAGAGGTGGCTTTGGCTTGGGGGTGCAACGCGGAAGGATCAAAGCGGTTCACGCCCGGAATCCAAGCACCACAAAATGAAACTCCTGCTGCAACCTCTGGCTGCTCAAGTAACCATTGTTGAAACAACGGAGACTGACCTGCGCAGCCCGGCCAGTAGACCCTTACGCCAGGGCGCAGGTAATGGCTCAGGTCTTGGGGGCTTAATTGCTTGGGCATGAAACTGTCAAATGAATGAGCAACAAGAGGCATGTGCTCGCAGTCATCACAGAAGACCTCACTTTTTGTTGCCTTGCTGCTTTTTGTAGTAAGTCCAGCTGGTTTCGTTCGGACTTGTAAAAGTTGTGGGTGAGCTTTGGTATTGTGGATAGTGCGCGCGCGTGTACTCTTGTAGATCCAGAGGCAGCTCGTCGAAGCTGGAAAACTTTTTACCATGTCCGCTGTAGAGCAAGTAGCCAGGGCGGGTGCCCATTTTCATCCAAGGCAACCACGGACCGGTGCGAGACCAGGAGTAGGTAAGTGGAACGCTGCTCGTTTGGGTATTGTTTAGGTCGGAGGCTTTGGCAAAAAAAGTGAAATGCTCAGACGCCAAATAGGTTGACCCGGTGGACTCAGCAGGAAACTCGGCAGGCAGTAGTGCATTAGGGTAGGCGAGCGGAATATCCAGCCTTAAAAAAATGTCGTTGCCGCTTTGCATGAAGGGAAAGCGACCCAGCTCGCCCGGCTTGGTGGCGGGGTAGCGAGAGTTGACGGGGTCGTTGGCGACTTGCACAACGGTGTTGGTTTCTTGTGTGAAGGGATTAACCCATTTGCTCAGGACTTCCCCGCTGGCAAGGTCTTTGTAGTAAGCCACCTCTCGCGTGATGAACTGCGCACTGCCGTCTTCGAGCTTGACAAATCGGCCGACGTTAAAGCCGTCAAGGCGCATGATTGGGCGGGGCCGCTCACCGGGCACCACAGCGAAGAGTGTGACCCACCAGTTGGCAAAAGCCTCTCGCCCATCGTTGCTCGCGCGCATGCGCATAAACGAGTCTAATTGTCCGCCAGCAGAGCTCAAGTCCAAGGCTGCGGCATTGCCAGAAAAGCCCAGTGCGCCAGCCCAAAAGCTTGCGAACATGGCCCAAAGTAAGAAGCGACGAGGGTGAAGTGACATGTGTTTTCCTGCTTCAATGCGGAATCTGGCTGGGTGCAACTGATCCAGATCAAAAAAGTCAAAGTTGTCCGTACAACTGACAATAAACCAATGGTATCATCAATTTATGCCCCGCTCTTGAGGGCTAGAGAAATGTGGAAGGAAATTTTCCAATGACAAACCCACCCCCTCCCCAGCCCAGCTGGCGGCAAATTGGCCGGCACGCGGTGTTTCCCAATGCGACACATGACGAGGTGGCTCGTTTTGATTTCTTGATGCGGCTGAACATGCATCTGGCGCAAGCGGTGCAGCCCGGGGTCAAGCTCGCCTATGAAACGCGAGTTGCGCCGGCTTTCGCAGCCGAGCATGGTCGCCAGCCAGCAGACCGCCATGAGGTGCGAAAGGCGATGCAAAAAGATTTGCATTACCAACTCTGGAGTGCCTTGCGCCGCAACACCATGGAGCAGCGTCAGCAAGCTGGGCGCAGCGTGGTATTTCGGCAATTGGCGCAACTCAGAGCCGCAGCTGACAAAATCAACGAAGGCGCGAGCACGCTCAAGCTGGACAGCAGCATTGAGCAACCTCGCTATGCCAGCATGGTGGACATCCATTGCATGCCGGGCAATTACCACACAGAAGAAGTGGCACGCGACATTGCCCCGGGTGCTAATTACGATGCAGGCTTGTTTGTGACCACGGCTGGCGCCTTGGGCAGTTACTCCGATGGTGGAGGACAGGCGGTGGTGGATTGGCTCAAAAAGAACAAGCCTGGGTGGTCACCCAAACGCATACTGGACATTGGATGCACCATTGGCCACAACGCGGTGCCATTGGCGCAAGCCTATCCTGATGCGCAGGTGGTGGCCATTGACACGGCAGCCCCGGTGCTCAGATATGGGCATGCAAGAGCTGTGTCTTTGGGTGTTGGCAATATCGAATTTCAGCAAGCCAGTGGCGAGGCGGTGCCATTTCAAGAAGGCGAATTTGACTTGGTGACCACCGCCATGTTTTGGCATGAGACCTCCACCAAAGCCATGCCGCGGATCATGAAAGAGGTTCACCGCGTTTTAGCACCCGGTGGACTAACCCTGCATTTGGAGCAACCGCAGTACCAAAACATGGCGCCGTTTGAAGCGTTCATGCGTGATTGGGACAGCTACAACAACAATGAGCCATTTTGGACGCGCATGCATGAGGTTGATCTGGACGCGTTGATGACGCAAAGCGGATTTCCAAGTGGCGCGTACTTTGAAACCACGATGCAAGCCAAGGTTGATCGCACACTTTTTCCTTCACCGGCCGGTTCTGAGCCAGGATCACATGAGGACTACGGTCGCACGCCCAAGTGGACAGCCTTTGGCGCGATCAAACCAGGAGTACTTGCATGAGCAGCGCCCATCTTCAAGAGCCTGAAAATATAGACCCCGTGGTCATGGCCAATCGCCGTGCCAAGGGCAAGCGGCCACAATTTTTAGACGATCCGGCGGTTGAGCGTGTCATGTCCATTGCAATGAGCGTGGCTGCTGAATTGGCGGTGGCGCGTGAGCGCATTGATACCTTAGAGCGTTTGCTGGAACAAAAAGGGATTTTGAGCACGGCAGAAATTGAAGCGTTTCAGCCCGATTCAAAGGCGCAGACTGATCGCAACGATTGGGGGCGCAACTACATCGCCCGAGTACTGCGTGTGGTCGATCAAGATGTTCAAGCCATGGCCGGGGTGCAAGATCCCTCTCTTGAATTGGTCATCGAAGAGTTGGGCGCCAATACAGAAAAACCTGGCCACTGATAACGGTCTGAGCGTGTCTCAGCTTAAAACCCCAGCACTTCGCAAGGATTGAATTTGGGATGGGGTGTAGCCAGCTTCTTGCAAGACCTCTTGGGTGGAAGCGCCAAGTGCGTCAAGTTGGCCGTTGAGCTGGCCGGGCTCGCAGCGAAACTTGATCGGTAAGCCCAAATGGGCTTGCCCGCTGGGCTGCTCAATGCGCAAGCCGCGGGCCGCTGCGTGCGCACTGTTGATGGCCTCGTGCAAGCTGCGCACAGGGGCCCAAGCAAGGTCTAAAGGGTCCAATAAAGTTTGCCATTGGGCCAGTGTTTTTTGCGCAAAGCGCTCGCGCAAAAAAGCCCGCACAGGTTCGTGCGCTGCGCCCGGTGGCTGCAACGCATTGGGGATGAGCGCTTGCCCTTCTAGTGCAGTCAGCAGTGCTTTGACAAATTTAGGTTCACCGCCAGCCAGCGCCAAATGTCTGTTGTCTGCACAGGCGTAGAGGGCGTTGAAAGATGAGCCGCCCCAAGAGCGTTCGTCCTTCACAACCGGCGCACGCTCTTCAGCAAAAACCGGGCCCATCACGTTGGGTGTCCATGCCAACAGCGCGTCGTACATGGACATGTCGATGTAGTCGCCAAGCCCTGAAGTCTCGCGCCGAAGCAACGCCATCAAAACGCCTGACAAAGCCATCAGTGAAGCGGCCATATCCGAAGCGGGAACACCCGGAATTGCGGGCTGACCGTCTGCCCCCAAGTTGACAGACAACAGGCCGGCTTCAGCTTGCACAGCCATGTCGTGCGCCGCTTTGTGCGCCAATGGCCCGTCTTGTCCAAAGGCGCTGATGGCGCAGTAAACAATACGCGGGTTGACGGCGCGCACGTCTTCATAGCCGACGCCAAGACGATCCACCACGCCAGGACGAAATGCTTCAACGATGACATCGGCATCACACGCCAATTTCAGGAAAACATCACGCGCTTGAGGCGCTTTGAGGTTCAGCACGATGCAACGTTTGTTGCGGTGTGTGTTGCGAAACCAAACGCTGTGGCCGTTTTGAGACAAGCCCACATTGCGCACGGGCTCACCTTGAGGGGGCTCGATTTTGATGACGCTGGCACCGTGGTCAGCCATCATCATGGTCAAGTGGGGGCCAGGTAAAAATTGCGACAGATCTAACACGCGCAAGCCTTGCAGTTTCATGCTGTGCAAACCCCATTGAATTGAAGCGATAAAAGAGTGTTTTCATGTCCCACGGGCGCAATGGTTTGCAGACCGCTAGGCAATTGACTTTGTCCCGCCGCAAGCGGGGTACTCATGGCGGGCAGGCCCGCCATATTGGCAATGGCGGTGAAGTCGGCTTGGTTGACAGGTGCGGGCGTCTCAAATGAAAACGCACATTGGGCCGTCGTGGGCAGCAGCATCACATCGCCGTGCTCAAACCAGCGTGCAGCCTCTTCTTTGGCTAATGCAAAGACTTGCAGTGCTTGCGCCAATGTGGTGGCCGTTTGTTGTTCGCCGTGACGCATGAAGCGCGCAAGGTCGGGTGAGAACAGCTCAGGATGCAGTGCCCAATCTGCTTGGTGTTCGATCAGCAAATCAGCTTCGACCAAAATGAGGCCAGCGCGCCTTGCGCGACCAAACGGATAGTCTGCCAAGCTGATTTCACACACCTCGTCACCGCGCTGTCGCAAAGCCGTTAAGGCCTTGCGGTAGGCGCTGGCCACATCTAACGTGACACCCAACGATTCGATGTCTGAGGCGGCGACAAAGCGCGGGCGTTGGAGCGCTTGAAAAGCAGGTACTTGGCGCGCATCTGGGCAGTCTGAATCATAGGCACTGATTGTCGGCAGAACCAATGCCAGATCGCGTTGTGATCGTGTCAAGGTGCCGATGTGGTCCAGCAATCGGCAACAGGCCACCGAGCCTTGCGTGGAGACTTTGCCAAAACTGGCTTTGAATCCGACCACGCCGCAGTAAGCAGCAGGGATGCGCACTGAGCCCATTGTGTCAGTGCCAAGCGCCAATGCGCACAGACCCGCGGCCACAGCGCTGGCTGACCCGCCACTGGAGCCGCCGGGTGTAAAGCCGGCACGCAGCGGATTCTCGCAGCGCCCAAAATGAGGGTTGTCGTTGGTGGCGCCCAATGCTGCTTCATGCATGTTCAGCTTGCCCATGACCAGCATGCCTGCTTGGCGAAGTTGGCGCACTACAAAAGAGTCACGGGTCGCCATGCATGCGCGCCGCGTGGCCATGCCCGCGGTGGTGGGCATGCCCATCACATCGATGTTGTCTTTGACCGCCAAGCTCAGTCCATCCAGGGGCCCAAGCAGCTTGCCATGTTTGCGCCGAGCGTCGCTCTCAGAAGCATCACGCAGGGCGCCTTCATCATCGATGTGCAGATAAGCATTTAACACAGGGTTGCGCGCATGGATGCGCTCTAACAAAGTGTGGGTCAATTCAAGGCTGGTGCAAACGCCGCTAGATAGCGCGTGAGATTGCGCGCTGAGGTCTTGCATCCAAAGTGAATTCAACATTGCGGGGTCAAGCAAAGCGTTTGTCGATCAGACGAATGGGCTTTTGGCGGCTCTCGATGCCCGTCAATTCGGCCAATGCTTTAGGGGCCACCAGCTCAACTTGTATCTCAACGCCCAACTTGCGTTTGAGCAATTCGCGATAAGCTTGCGCATCGGCTTGGTTTTTTTCGCCGTGCGTCTCGATGCTCACGATCAGCTCATCGCGACCGGCCGCGTCGCGCAAAGCGGTGCATAAAAATTCCCCCGCAAAATCGGCTCTGTCTTCTAAGATCGGCCCCATGGCTTGCGGGAAAATATTGATACCGCGCAGTTTGACCATGTTGTCGCTGCGGCCCAAAAAACCAGCTATTCTTTGGAAGTTAAAGCCCAGTGAAGAAGGTCTTGTGATGACTTGCGTGATGTCATGCGTATTAAAGCGAATGATGGGGTAAATGTCGTCTTTGTAGAGGCATGTGACGACGATGTCGCCCACATCGCCTTGCGGCACTGGAAAGCCTGTTTCAACGTCTGCCACTTCCACATACTGTGCGTCCTCCATCAGGTACAGGCCGTCGTGATCGGGCCCTTCCCCAGCAATGGCCCCGGTGTCTCCCACACCATACCAATCGTACAACTCTGCGCCACCCCAAGCCTGAGACAAGGTCTCGCGCGATTCACGGCCCAAGTGACCGCATATTCGTTTGACGGGAATATCTCTTCCAGGGGTGATGCCTTGCTCGCGTGCCACATCGGCCAAGCGCTTGATGTAGTCGGCAAATCCGACCACGACATTGACCCCAAAGTCACGCATCAATTCGACCTGTTTGACAGAGGGCGTCTCAACACCTGTGCCAGGGGTGATCAACAAAGCGTTGGTGTAATGCAAAAGTGCTTCACGCACATAGTGGCCCCCATTGATCATGCCGTGGCCATATACAGAGTGCACCACCTCTTGCGCTTGAAGGCCTTGCATTCGGTAAATGCGGGCCAGCAGCAGGCTTTGGATTTCTCGGCTTTTGGGGCTAAATAGCAAAGGTTGGGGCCTTCCAGTGGTCCCGCTGGTGGTGTGCAAAATCATCGGCCAGCGGCAGCCATTGATGGGAATATCGGCACCATGAAAATCACCCAATGGTGGCGCCATTGCCACGCTGTCCATGATTTCTTGTTTGCCAAATGTAGGCAATCGGGTGATGTCGTGCAAGCCTGAAATATCTGCTGGCACCAAGCCCTTTGCGCCCCACAAGCGTTGGTAAAACGGGATTTGCCAAGCACGTGTCATCAGCTTTTGAAAGCGTTGGTTTTGTAATTCAAAAAGTGCATCACGGCTGATTTTGGCCAGTCTGTGCGTGAAGTCATCGCCCAGAGGATAGTCGCTCAAAATTTGCCGAATATCGAAGGACTCAAAGTAAGAAAGGTGGTTCATTTGGGAACGGTTTGAAAAGTGGGCTTCGGAAGTGCTTTGTATGTTGGCCGGTGTTATGTGTTGACTACTGGCTCCAGCATCAGGCCAACCCAGTCACGGACATCGTCCACTTGTGCCAAGGCGCAGCAACTGGCATGCAAACTTTGTGCATGTGCCAAACTCATTCCTGCATGTGCGCAGCAGGCATCAAATTTGGCGCGTTGTGCGGCAGCAGAAAGTGGGCGCAGGGGGTGCCCTAGCACGGCAGGCAAGTCAATGCGCAAGTTGCGATGATCGTTCGTGCGCACGAGCAAGCTTTGTGGGCTCAAGGCGTTGGGGTCGGTGCAGTCGTTTGGCACAGTCCGCACCTTTTGTGCCAGTGCAAGGCGCACGGGGTCACGCAAAGACTTGGCGCTAAAGTCATCCAAATTCACGCGCTGTTCAAGCAAGTATGTGGCCACCAAATACGGCAAACACAAACGGGCATAGTTCACGTCCATCTCGGCTGTAGCGGGCCGGCCCACCAGTCGCACAATCAAAGGCGGTGCGGCCAACTCAACTGATTGCACCTCGCTGGCTGTTAATCCGTGTTGTTGCATCAACACCCCCAAACCGTCCAACGCGCCATGACCGGCCCGGCCCGTGGGGAAGGGTTTGTGACTGAGCTCGCTGATGCGCCAAACGTGCCCCAACTGCGCAAACACATCTTGAACTTGTGCACGCCGTGGCGCCAAAGGGGCATCAAATAACTCGTAGTAGCCAAACGGTCCTTCCAGCACGTCTTTGGGGCCGCTAAAGCCTGCCAAGGCCAAGTCCAGCGAGACCACCGCCGTGCGCGAGGCCAGTCCCACTTGCAATGCCAGCATGGGCGAGCCCTCGGTGTGGGCTTGCATGGTGCCAGCCAATTGGCTGTAGGCGATGCCCAAAGCATCTGCGGTCTGCGCGCGCGAGCAGCCACTGAGTTTGGCTAACCCGATGACGGCGCCCAATGCGCCACACATGGCGGGACGGAAAAATCGCATTGGTGCAATTTGTGCAATGCCGATGGTGCATGCCACATCAACAGCCAACACCAGCGATGCGATCAAGGCTTGGCCTGTAACGGGTGTGCCTGCTTGACTCAGGCGCTCAGCCTGAGCCACCAGTGCTGGCAAGATGGCGGCCATCGCGTGGACCACCGCTTGCTCATGTACGCAGTCAAATTCTTGGTTGTGGATTTGATAGGCGTTGAGCATGGCCGCGCTGGGTGCGGGCCACAGTTGACCATTGTGCCACTGGCGCGCGCCATACGCTGCACTGCATTCAGGAGGCGTGTTTGAGCTGACAATTTGCCCCCAGCTTTGGGCAGCAGTTGTGACCTGTGCCAAACGCGGATGCATGCTGCCAGCCACGGCAACCCCAAGCGAGTCGGTGATGAAAGTGATGGCCGCCTGCACTGCCGAGGAAGGCAAATCAGACCAGCAGGTGGCCTGTGCATGGTCGAGTAAAACGTCTTCTAATTTCATGGTTGAATGATTTTGTACAAGGCGTTCAGAGAGGTTGCAGAGGCTAATTTTTCAGTCACCGTGATGGCCGCTTTAATTCGCACCTGGCCCCAGCCTGCAGCCTCCATGAGCATCCGAGCCTTGGCGCGCAAGGCCGAGTCTGTCAAAGGCTGATCAGGGTCGCCATAGGTGTCATGGACCAAAGCTTGGCTGCTTGTGCCGTCTCGCCAATGAATGCAAACACGCGCGCCGTAGTGCTGCGGATAACGCAACTCTAAGCTGCGATCTTGGTGCACTGAAATACGTTGGCGAAGGGCCTGTACATTGGGGTGACTCAATGCGGGTGCTTGGTAATGCGCAAGCTGGGGTTCACCCCACTGCGCCCAAGCGGCTAAAGCGTGTTGGATGGAAAAACGTGCTTGGACTTCGGTCACTGGCAAGGGCTGATTGCAAAATCGCAGGGCATCTGCGTAACTGAAAACTTCCACTTTGTGAATCAGTGCGGGTTTTAAGATGCGACCGGCGGCGGCTTGGTGAAAGGCATCCATGGCCGGGTGAGCGTGTCGACATGCAGGCCAAGGCTTGATGCTCATATCGTCTAGCCAAGGGGTTGACCGCGTTTCATCGACCATGCTCACGTTGGCTTTGGGTGCAGTTGCTGCAAACCATCCCGAGGGCCCATCCAAAACGCCCAAAGGGCCGGTCATTCCGACACTGGCCAATTGTGCAGCCGTCAAGCCTTCACGGGCAGCACTCGCGGTGTGCCAAGCTTTGCCCATACTTGGCTCATGACGAACTTGCCACAGGCCGCCGCTGCGTGTGCCGGCGATTGCCAAAGCTTGCGCCGTGCGATCGGGGTCCAGCTGCATGATGGATGCAGAGGCCGCAGCCGCACCAAAACTGCCGGCAGTGGAGGTGGTGTGCCAGTACCTGTAGTGAGATGGCCCAAGCGCCCGGCCTACGCGAATCATGGCTTCGTAGCCGCGGGCAATGCTGCTGAGCAACAGCGCGCCTGAGGTCTGAGGCCCCGAAGCGGCCAACGCAGCTGGAATCACCACGGGGCCAGGGTGCAAGATGGAGCTGCGGTGCACATCGTCCATCTCCAGGGCACTGCCCAAAGCGCCGTGATAGGCCGCAGCCGCTGCAGCATCTGAGCTGCGGCCCGCTAAAGTGGGATGAGAGCCTTGCGCTTGCAGTTCAAGCCAACGCCCAAAAACCAAACCCTGTGGGCTGGTGCTGCCGTGCGCTGCGCAGCCGAGCCAATCGAGCAAGTGCAAAGAAGCTTTGGCCAATATAGGCGCATCTGCCTGGATGGCGCAGACGGCTTGCGCCAGCCGCTCAACGGCCGTTCGCTGGACAATGGCGGCAACTTGCGTCATGTCGTCGAATCAACGCCCCGGTGGGTCGGCCAGCACGCCCCGATCGTGCAGCGCTTGCAACGCACGCATTTGAGTGGCACTGAAGTGGGAGCGGTTTGGAACTTGCGGTGCGCCTTGCGCGTCCAGCATGCTGTTGGCGGGATAGACCGTGCCAGTGTAGAGGGCGCCAAACAACTCCAAGCGTTGCCGCGAAAGCAAGTTGGTCATGTTCGGTTTTGCGCGTGCTCGGCGTACAGCCCCAATGTCAATCTCGGCGTTGGCCACCATCGACTCGCCAAAGCCGGCCTCGGCCCTGACCTGACCTTTGTGATCGATCACCTTGGACATGCCGTCGGTCGATTGCGCTGGGAAGTCGGTGTTCAAAATTCCGGCACTGTTGGCCGAAACCACCCAAGCCATGTTTTCATACGCGCGAGCCCTTTTGGCAACATCTTTAGGGGTCAGATCAGGACTGCCCGGCTCGCTGGTGGAGTGCAGAAAAACCTCAGCACCTCGCAGGGCCAATGCCCGAGCAATTTCAGGGAAAAGAATTTCTTCTGACGCAATGCAGGCCAGTCGCCCCAACACGGTATGGGCCACAGGGAAGACGGCCTCCAGTCCATAAATTTCAAGGTAACGATCCCAGACATCATGCGGGGTTGGCGCAAACATGGAAATCAGGCGTCGGTAGCGCAGCACAGTCTTGCCCGTGTCGTCCACAATGAAACTGGTTTGAAAGTAAAAGCCTGGAAAGTGCGCGTCAAGCTCATAACAATTGCCGGAAATAAAAACCTGCGACTTGATGGCCATTTGCGCCACAGCAGCATACTCCGCCCCTTCGGGGTGCCATGCGGCGCGTTCGGCCCAAACAGGCAAAGGGTCACCCAATGGAAAACTGGAGGCGAAATATTCAGGCAAGACGACCAAGCGAACCTCTGGGCCGATGAACAGCTTGGACGCATGAATTTGTTGTCCCACGCGAAGTATATTGTTGCGCATCCATTCACGCGCAGTGGCCGTATCGGGTGCGCGGTTGATGGCGTGGCAAGGCGTTTGCAGCGCTAACGCAACGTAGGGCTGGACTTCAAGCAAGGCGCCTGAGGTGGTGGCATTGTTCATGGTGCCGCTTTCGAAGTGGGCGTTGGCGCCGCACCCAGGCCATCTATCAAAACGACGGTGAATTCTCCGGCACCTTCACGCAAGCTGCAAGCATGACGGTATTCGGGCGAATCCCAAAAGGCTTTGGCTGCCCTGCGGTCCGGCCATTGGCTGACAACGGTTTTGACTTGCGGCCAATCGCCCTCGAGCACTTCGGTGTCGCCGCCCAAAATGAGGTATTGGCCACCAAAACGTGCGACCAAAGCCGGCACCACGGCGGTGTAGTTTTTAAACCGCACTGGATCGGTGATGCGTGCTTGCACGATCATGTAGGTGCTCATGAATGTTTCTGCCTTTCTGGCTCGCGCCGGACTGTGTTCAAAGCCCTGTCAATTCAACCAACTCGTAGCGTGTTTGCATGTAGCCTCCCACGCCGCCTTGGAGGTAAATGTAATTGCCATCGGCACTGCACCATACATCGTATGGGGGATGCTCTTGCGGCAATTGGCCCGCGGTGTCGACATATCGAAAATGCAAAGATTCAAACTTGCCAGCACCGACGGAAATGGCCTCGGTGCCAACAAACTCTAAGCCAAAACCTAAGGGGAAAAGCATGGGGCCCGTCGCACCTCGGTGGTCTGGTGAAGTGAGCATCAGATTGGGGAAGAACTGGCGCCCTGGGCCCTTGGACAAATCGTACAACCGCAAAATCAAGGCGTCACCGCAAATAGGGTGCGCGCCCAATGCGCGAATGGGTGCGGACAATTCAATGCGCTGGGAGGTGCGGCCCGATTTGCGGTTGTAGGTCTCGCATTCGGCAAAGGTGTCGGTAAATCGCATCAAGCCCGTGCCTTCGTATTGGTCACCCACGGTCAAGCGAACCGAACAATCGATGGGCTGGCCTTGTGCGCCTAGGCTGAGCACCACATCGCGAATCACATTGGGCGCATCGTCAATTTCGCAATGCGCGTGGACCACGCGCACCCCGTCGGCCTGATCGGTCATGATGAAATATTCCCGGCCACGCTCGTGCCCCATGCGCTCGGTTTTGGCGCTGGTGTAGCGGATGGTTCCTCGCAGGCTGCGGTGCTTCATGGGGAAATTTCTCCAAAATACGTGTTGAAAATTTGTCCGGACAACCAGTATACTTCTGTTAGAGTAAAAGTTGCAAAGTAAGTGGCGATCAAAGGAGCGGCATATGGGTGTTTATGAGTTGGGAATTTTGAAGTGGATGCACATTGTCTGCATGGTTTATTGGCTGGGCGGTGAGTGGGGTGTCTTTCAGACATCCTACAACGTGGTCAACCACAAACTGCCCCTTGAGGAGCGGCGGCGCCACATGGAAACCGCCTACCGAATTGACATCTTGGCACGTACTGGCATCATCATGCTCTTGCCATTGGGTTTGCACATGGGCAATATTTGGACCATCCAGCCCTATGGCGGTTCTGCTTTGACCGTCATGTGGGTCTTGTGCATTGCTTGGCTGGCGCTGTGTTGGTCTGCCTTCATTTTCCGCGAGACTGACACCGGTATCCGTTTGACCAAGACGGACGAGGCGATTCGATTTATTCTGATTCCCTTGTTGTTTCTTTCGGCCCTGTCTTCACTTTTGGGGTACGGCCCCTTCTTGGCAGAGCCCGGCATGCTATGGTACTCGGCCAAAATACTGGTCTATTCATTGATGCTGGTTTTGGGCCTGCTGCTGCGCTTTATCATGCGTGAATGGACAGTGTTGTTTCGCCGTTTGGCCACAGAAGGGTCTTCCCCCGAAGTGGAAAGGCAGCTTGAAAAATCGATTGCATTTGGTCGCAAAATTGCTTACTGCTATTGGGTAGGAATTTTGTCGGTGGCATTCTTTGCTGCAGTCAAACCTTTTTAAAGCACCCACTAAAACTTGGGCTCCCGTCGATCTAAGAAGGCCTTGGCGCCTTCAGCAAAGTCAGGCCCTCTAAAGGCCAATTCAAAATCTGCGTGCAACTGCGCTGCAGTAATATCGCTGTGGTTCGACAGCAAGCCCAAAGTGGCTTTGATCCCCGCCATGGACGTGCGCGAACTGCGGGCCATTTCCTGGGCGCGCAGCGCCGACAAATCGGCCAAAGCGCTGGGCTCAACCAAGGTATCCAAAATACCCCAATCGAGCGCCATGGCAGCGTCAATGCGCTCACTGCGCATGAGCATGCGCCTGGCCCTGGCATCGCCAATCAACCGAACCACCAAGCGTGTGTCCTCTAAGCCGTAGAGCAAGCCTAGCCGGGCTGGTGTGATGGCAAACAAGCAGCGGGTAGTCCCAATTCGGAAATCACATGCAGCTGCCAGCGCAAAGCCCCCACCAAAGCATGGCCCGTCAATCACGGCCATGGTTGGCATCGGCAGCTTGGTCAGCGCAAGGCCCGCTGCCAGCACTGCAGCTTGGTTGGACGCCATGGCCAAGGGGTCTTGCAGCGCAGCATGGAGTTCTTGAATATCGGCGCCCGCACAAAAAGCACCCGGAACCCCTTGCAGGATCACGGCCCTGGGCGCATGAGCAGCCTTTGCCAGCCAAGCCGTTTGAAAATTTTCACAGTGCTGCGCAAGCGTGCTCCACATTTGTTGTGTGAAAGCATTTTTCTTTTCTGCACGATCAATGGTGATGCGTGCGATCCCATCTTTGAGTTCGAATTCAATCATGGCAAGTCAATCAATGTAAGCGCCAAGGGGGCGCTGGGTTAAACTGAAAAAAGACGTCCGGACAAGTTTAAAGGAGATGAGACATGGCGCAAGTTAAAAGCGAGGGAGCAGGGCCACTGCGGCACGCAACGCTCATTGTCTCTGACCTGCCGGCCATGGTGTCGGCTTATGCGGCTTTGGGCCTTCGCCCAGGTGCGACTGGAGAAATTAGCAAGCAAGTTGCGGCCAACTGGGGGCAGCCCCAGTTGGCTGGACGAATCATGATGGAGCTTGCGCCACAAGCAGGTGGGCCTAGCTTGCTTCGGATGATAGAAATACCGGGCGCACCGGCAAGGCTCACGCGCCAAACGCACGGTTGGATGGCGCTTGAAATTTTGGTGCGTGACGTAGATGCCTTGGCAGCCACTTTGCCTGCCAACGGCTTTGAGGTGGTTGGGCCGCCAGCAGACTTGGACGTCAGCCCCAACATTCGAGCGATGCAATTAATTGGGCCAGCAGGAGAGATGCTGTACCTGACGCAAGTCAAGGCGCCGGTGCCTCCTTTCTCGATCCCGCAGTCCAGTGACTTGCCTGCAAACGCCGACTTGGGGCAACTCTTCATCGCCGTGATGTCAGCACCCTCAAGGCAAGCTGCGGTCTTGGCCTGCGAGGGGCTCAAGCCTTTGGCTGCATTGCAGTTTGACACCAAGATCACGGTGCTCAACCGCGCCTTGGGACACCCGGTGGACAAGCGCTGGCCGGTGGCGACCTTGCAATTTGAGGCAAGTTGTTTGTTTGAAATTGACGAGGTGCTTGACGCGCAAGTAGGGACAGCCCCGAGCGGCACACTGCCCGCAGGTTTGGCCTGGATCACAATTCAAACGCCCAAGGGCAGCGCAGCAGCGTACGGCTTGAAGGAGATCTCGCCCGGTGCGTGGCTGGAGTGTGTCCTTGCGCCTTGAGGTGGTCTTAGGTGATCTGAGGGTCTGTGGCTTTGGGGTACCACCAAGGTGAATCACCGCCACCGTCTTTAATCATGAAAGCCTGCTGACGGTAAAAGCGTTGGAGGCTGGGGGCCCCCATGCGCGAACCACCCAGCCCGGAGGCCTTGAAAGACTGCTTGGCAGCATCGTGCACGATCGCAGTCAACGCGGCATCGTTGATCGAGACAGCCCCCGCGTGCAGTTGCGCTGCGATGCTTTTGGCACGCTCGATGTCGCGTGAGAACACACAGGCTGACAAACCAAAAATACTTGAATTGGCCAATTGCACCGCTTCCTCTTCTGTCTCAAAAGCCATCACGGGCAAAATAGCGGCAAAGGTTTCTTCCGTCATGATGGCCATCTCGGGTGTGACATCCACCAGCACAGTAGGCTCACACCAAAGACCGCCATGGTGTTCGCGCACTTGTCCGCCGACCACTGCTTTGGCGCCTTGTGACAATGCCTGCGATAAATGTCTCTGCACGATGGGTGCTTGCACCCCCGCGATAATCGGCCCAATTTGCCCTTGGTCAATTTCCAGGAAGTTGCTCTTGAGGTCGGCAACCTCCAACTGCAGGGCTTTCACAAAGGGCTCAAAAATACTGCGATGCACATAGCAGCGCTCAATCGATTGGCAACTTTGACCCGCATTGACCATGCTGCCCCAGGCCAAGGCCCGTGCGGTTTGCGCGATATCGGCATCCGCGCAAACGATGGCGGGGTCTTTGCCGCCCAACTCCAAGTGCGCAGGAATAAAGCATTGCGCAGCCAATTCACACACACGCCGGCCGGTGCGCACGCTGCCGGTAAAACAAATCAAATCGCTGTTGCGAATCAAGGCCTCCCCAGTCGGGCCAGCGCCAGTCACAAAACCTAAAACGCCAGACAAGGCGGGAACACGGGCAATGGTTTTTTGAAAAACAGGAACAAAACGCGGCGTGGCCTCGGAGGGCTTGACAAGCACCGCACAGCCCACCGCCAAAGCAGGAATGGCGTCGATCATGGAGAGCATCAGCGGAAAGTTCCAAGGGCTGATCACGCCAGCTAAAACGTAAGGCCGCCTGTGCTGCTCTATCAAAATGCTGGGCACTTGGGAGCGCCTGGGCGCCTCGTGGGCCAGCAGCGCGGGTGCCGTGGCAAGCCAACGCCTTAAAGTATTTTGAACGCCATTGACCTCCATCGCAGACTCGTGCTGGCGCCCCGTATCTTGGCTTAATGCCTGAACAAGCGCTTCTCGGTCGACTTCAATGGCTTCGATCAATTCAGACAATGCTGCCAAGCGCTGCTGCAGTGAAAGCGAAGCCCAATCTGCTTGCGCCTGACGCAACGCAGTTGCCACATCGGCCACTTGCGCTGCGCTGTAGACGGGCATCCAATAGTCACTCTCGCCGATTCTGGGGTTGCGCGTAGGCAGGCTTGTGGCGTCGGTCATGGTCAGGCTTTTCTTTCTTGCTGCGTGCGCTCCAACTCAGCCAGGTACTTTCGGCGTATGGCGGGAATTAAGAAAAATGGGATCAAGCCGTAAAGCAAAGGCACGGCTGATACCGCCAAGTGCAGATTGGCTTCACCAAACACCCGCGTGGACAACCACCCCACCGATGTCGGCCCTAAGCCCAAGCCGGTAATGCTGATCACCATGTAATAAAGCGCCACGACCTGACCGCGAATGGCCGCTGGGGTAATGTCCAAAAGACAGACCATGCCGGTAACGCTCATGGTGCCAATGCCCACCGTGCCCAAGCCCAACATCACAAAAGCCAAAAAGGCGGTGGGCATCATCAGGGCCAACACTGAACTGATCAACATGACAACAAAGCCGATCCACAGCACGCGAAATGGCGCGTCGTGAAGTCCCGCCTTGCGCCAACGATCGCACATGATGCCCGCAGTGGCCACCGTCATGGGCCCAATGGTCAGGGTCATCAAGCCATTGACCCAAGCGTAATCGCGTGGCTGCCAGTCATAACGGCGTGCGAATGCGCTGGCATTGAAACCATGGCTGTAGGCGATGATGGTCATCACGCAAATCAAAGCGAACAGACCTACAAAAGCGCCACTGTGTCGTTTGACGTGGCCTAAGCTCTCGGCAAAGCCAGTGGCTGCTTGCGCTTGGCCTGCTTCAGTTTTACGGCGCAAGGGCTCGGGTATGAACAAGAAGGCGACAGCCAACAACAAGCCTGGCAAGCCAACCACGAGAAACGCAAATTGCCAAGGCTTTGTGGCACCGATCAGCGGCAAGTCAATGCTGCTCGATGTCTTGGCCCACGTCAAAACCAGCGCGCCAATGAGCGAGGCAATGCCAGCGCCCAAAGAAAGTGCGGCAGAGTAAACAGCAATGGGCTTGCCCCTTCGCTCGGGCGGAAAACTGTCGCCAATCATGGACATCGCACAAGGACTGAGCGTTGCCTCTCCCACACCCACGCCCATTCGCGCAAAAAACAAATGCCAAAAACCGCGAGCCAAACCCGATGCAGCCGTGGCGGCAGACCAAAGGGCAATGCCTGCAGCCACGATCCATGTGCGCCGGCGCCGGTCAGCCAACCAGCCTAAAGGTAAGCCCATGGTGGCGTAAAACAAAGCAAAGGCCGGGCCAATCAGATAACCCAAGTCTTCATCTTTCAATTGCAAATCAGCCTTGATGGGCTCGATCAACAGCCCTAAAATGCCTCGATCGACAAAAGAAAAAATATAAGCAATGGTCAATAAAATGACCATCGACCAAGCAGTGCGAGAGGCAGGCCAAGGTTGTTCGTTCATGTGCTTGTCCCTCCATTGATTTTGTAGATCACCACCAAATTATCGTCAAAGTCGACAATCCCAATTTCGCGGCCGGTGCGGCCATCTTGGGTTTTCAAAATTTCTTCATCGTAGACCTGCAGGCCCAAGCCGCGTGCGCCGGCCATCACTGCATCGGGATCTTGAATTTCCAGCACGATAGCCGAACGTCTAGGATGCGCCAGTGCAGTTAAGGCTACGCCCGTGACTTCAGTCAAAGCCATGACACGTTCTTGCGTATCCGTTGAGAGAGCGCAAAACCGCATTTGGGCGGATCGCGGTATGTCAAAGACAGGGTAAGAATAGCTCTCAGCTTTGGGCGGCAAAATGTAGGTCACCTCAAAACCAAGCACGCCTTGGTAGAAAGTCAAGGCGCGCTCAAGGTTCGCCACCACATGGTTGCCCCGCTGAAAGCGAACGCCGCTCATGCCCAGTCCTTGGGTTCGCCGCGCACATCGCAAATTGCTGCGCCGCGGTTGAGCCCGGCATACATGCGGGCCAAGGCTTTGGGCATGTTCTCAAAGCCTTTCGTGATGTCATTTTTCGGTAGCAACTGCCCTGACAAAATCCAACTGGCCAACTCGTTCATCACGGACTCCCATCTGTCGATGTGGTTGTAGACAAAAAAACCTTGCATGCGGGCCTCCTTGGTGCGCAGTCGCGTGTAGTTGGAAAGGGCAAAGGGTTGCTCCAAAGCATATTCAGAAATCGAACCACACAGCACAATGCGGGCGCGCAGGGCCAGATGGTCCAAAACGGTTGAAAGCGTCTGCCCCCCCACATTGTCAAAATAGCAGTCAATGCCTTGTGGGCATAAGGCGGCTAAGCGCTCTGCCATGTTGTCTTTTTTGTAGTCGATGGCAGCTGTGCAGGCTTGCTCCAATATAAGGGCACATTTTTCGGCACCACCGGCAATGCCAATGACCTCGCAGCCCACCACGTTGGCCGCCAGCTGACTGACGATGGAGCCCACGCCACCGGCAGCGCCTGACAGCACCAAGGTCTCGCCGCGCTGAGGCTCACCGCAAGCGAACAGGCCAGCGTGAGCCGACAAGCCCGTCATGCTCAATGTTTTACAAGAGAGCATGGCAGGCACGCCTTGCTGGGGCACCTTGAACATTTTTTCTTGTGCGCTCATGGCCGATACCTTGTAGGTCTGCCAGCCCAGTTGCCCCTGAACCATCTGACCTTCTGCCCAATCAGGGTGGCGTGAACGAACAATCTGCGCAACGCCGCGGCCGTGGATCACATCACCAGGTTTTAAAGCGGCTTCGCCAGCCGCGCCGGTGCCCTGCATGTACATGCGCATCACCGGGGCCAAGCCCAAGTAGTGCGTCTTGAGCAGAACCTGGCCCGGGCCAGGCTCTGGAATATCGCTGGTGTGCCACTCAAAGTCTGCTGGGCTCAGGTCGCCAGAGGGTTTGCGCGCCACGCGCCATTGAAAGTTGCGCCCTTCGTCAATGACTTTGCCCCGAGCCAGTTCATCAAAGGAGGCAAGAAGGTTCATGTCAGCGTCTCATTGACTTCATAAAAATAACCATCCAGGTCAAAAAAACTAGCGCCTATCATCGACTTGGGTTGGCCATTGGCACCCGTGACTGTCCAAGCGTAGGGCTCGCAGTACACATTAGAGCCGCTGGCCCGTGCGCGTTCGGTGGTGGCACGGCAATCCACGGCTGCCACCACAAAAATGGGCGCACCAAAACTGATACGTGTGGGCACTTCTGCAGGAAATTGTTGCTTGGGCTCGAGCCACTCCAGCAAGCCTATCATGCCAATCACATCATGCTCAGCTTGCATGATGATGAGCCGTGTTTGATCACCCTTCTTGCCCGCGGCCAATTGTTGCCCGGAAAGGGTGAAAGGCACATCCATCCAGCGGCGCATGCCAAACACTGTGGCATACCACTGCGCTGCAGCGTTTGCATCACGAACCATCAATGTGGTGCGTTTGATGATGTCAATCATTATTTGCTGACCCCCTCTGATTTTTGTGCCACACCGGCTTGAAACCAGCCCAGATTCATGCCCAAAGTGTGGGCGTCTGCATTGGCCCAGACATAAGTCAAAGTTTTCAATGTGGCGCTGTCCATCAGGGTGAACTTGAGCACCGGCTTGCGCGTGTTTTGGTAAGTCAATGTGGCCAATTCAATCAGGTAAGGGCTGGGGCTGCCATCTTGGAAGAGTACCGGCATTCGCTGACCTTCTGAATGCATCAGGTACTTGGCTGTGAAGCTGATGTTTTTATCTTCGGGCAAAGAACTGGGCCCCGCATTGCGAAACCACAACCAGCCTTCAAAGTAACGCGCCTTGCGACTGCGCACGGCTGTGTCGGTCCGGTTGCCCTGCAGCAGTTGACCGCTGGCATCTCGGGTTTGAGACAACTGGGAGAAAAAAGTTGCATTCAAAGTCGACGAATGGGTGACCACAAGGGCTTGGCCCGGCCGCATCGCTGAGTCAATGCATTTGCCGGGTTGGCTTGCGCCCTGGAATGTTTTCACGGCGGCATCGTAACGCCAATAAATGGCACAAGAAGCCGGCGCGGGGATAAAGTCCGCGCTGGTCAGGCGGGCCAATTCTGTGGGATTCAAATGCAGATTGACAAAGCGCGCAGGCTCTTTCAGTGCAAAGCTGTCTTGCCGAATGGCCTGGGCAGCCGAGTCAACTTCGAAACGCAGCAGACGCTGGCCTTGAATGCGAGCACGGTCCAATCCGGAGGACTGCTGCACATAAAAAATATGCTCGCCCAAAAGGGGCAGCTTCAAAGGCGCTGCCACCTCATGCACATGCTCAACCAAGTCTTGCTTGACCAACAGCTTGACATCGGCCTGGTCAATTTTTTGTTGCCAGACTTGCTCGTTGTTGTTCCACTCGCCAGAAAACCATGTGATCAGCTGTTGCAGGTCATCCGATAAAGCCGCTTGGGCTGCCCCTGACAGACCCAAGCTTAAGCCAGCAGCCAGCAGCCAGCAGCGGCAAGCTACATGGATTTGGCTCATATGTCATAAGAGACAGTGGCACCAATTTGACGCAAGCGGGGCAAGAAGTCAACCGCAGACCTGCGGTAAGTGGAGGGGTCGAGGTAACGAAAGCCGTTGAGCGACGTGGAATCATTCGTGGCATTTTTCACCCACAGATTGGCTTTCCAGCCTTTGGCACGAACACCAGCCGAGAGATTGACATGGGTAAAGGGGTCAGCCCAAATCATGTTTTGAATTTCGGCGTAACGGCGCGACTGGTACACCACATCAATGCGGCCAAAGGCACGTTTGTCAGACCCTGCAATAGGGAAGTCCACAGCTGCAGATCCTGCTGCGGAGTGCCTGGGTGTGCGGGGCAAAGTGAAGCCGGCGGCCGACATGTTGCCACCAAAAACGGTGCCATTGGTGATCTCTGTTCCCTCGACGACTTTGGCATCGGTGTAAGCGTAATTGGCTGCCAATGTCAACCAATCTGTGGCACGCATCGACAGGTCAAACTCCAAACCTTGAGTCAGCGCCTTGCCCACGTTGTTGACGATGGTGGTGGTGGCCGGTTGGCCAGTAAAAGGGTTCGTCACAGTAGACAGGTTGGACAATTGTAAGCCGTCTATGTTGTTCTTGAACGCTGCAACGTTAAAGCCGACCTTTCCGCCGTTGAGCACCGTTTTAAATCCCACCTCTGTGGAGTTAATTTTTTCGCCGCTGTAAGAGAAAACGCTGTCAGGCAAGCCGGGTGTGGTGTTAAACCCACCGCTCTTGCTGCCTTTGGCCGTTTGAGCGTAGACCAACATATCCTTGCTGGGTTTGTAGTCAACGGTAAAGCGAGGCGCGAAGTCTTTGAATGTTTTGTCGCCCTTGATGTAGCAAACTTGACCCGCCACACAGGTGCCCACAGTGTAACTGGCCAGGCCCAGTGCTGTGCCGCCAACTTGCACCCGCTCAGTGCTCGAGCGGCCTTCAGCCGAGACTCGAACGGCATTGGTCAGTTCGTATTGCACCCGTCCAAACCAGGCCTCGTTGTGCACGTGCGTTTCAGACTTGGGTGTCAATCCTTGTGGCGCTGTGATGACCTTGCCTGCCGAGTCCTTGGCAATCACGCCGTTACCGGTGAGGCCCTCGCCGTCTTCTTGGTACAAAAAGCCTCCAACCAACCAAGTCAAGGGGCCTTTTTCAGCGGAGCTCAAACGAATCTCTTGTGAGTAATAAGCAAGTTTGTCGCGGTCATAGGACGTCCATGATGAGCCGCCCAAATAAGAGGGTACAAATTGCGTGTTGTTGTAGGACTGATCTGCACCCACATTAGACTGCTGGCGTGTGGAAGCAGTTTGTGAAGTCAGTGTGTAGCCATTGCTGAAATACTTATTCATGGTCAATGACGTGCGGTCAATTTGGCGGTCTAAGCCAGCAATGTCGCCATAGGCTTGGCCAGTCTTTGGGTCGACGTAATTGGCCAAATCTTTTTCATTGCGAATCACCGTGGTGCCGCTGAAGACAGCAGCGCCACAGGGCCAACCATTGAGTTTGGTTGACAAACTGGCAGGCACAGAGGCATCAGGCAGTCCTTTTGCGTTGTTGCCGACGATATTCACGGTGCGGCCATTGCAAGAGGCGCCGTTGGCAATGTTGGTGGACCCGTTCAAACTGGACACCGCATTGTTGGCTTGGGTTGGAATGCTCCGCAGCGTGGCGGCAAACAAGCCATCGCGGTCTTTGGATGCGTCAAACGACAGAAGTGCATCAAAGTCTTGATTGGGGGTGAAGAAAAGCTGCATACCTGATGCCGTGCTGTTTTCATAACCAATTTTGTTGCCAGTTTGGCTGTTCGTGTATTGACCCCCGTAGGCATAGTCTTTGACCTTGACTCGCGCTGACAATACCTCTGGCAATATTGGAAAGCTTACTGCGCCAAAGACGTTGTGTTCACCCGCACTGGCACCCGTGATGGACACCGTGCCTTTGACAGTCTGACTGGGCTTTGCCGTGATGTAGTTGATGGCGCCTGCATAAGTTGAGCGGCCGTACAGGGCCGATTGTGGTCCCTTGATCACTTCAACGCGCTGGGCATCGTCAAGCGCAAGACCCAAGGTGCCGTCGCGCATGAAAATGCCGTCAACAAACACAGAAACGGGTTGCGGTGCCTCTTGGCGCAGTGCGGAAATACCGCGAATCACGGGGCGTTCTGCAGTTCTGCCGAAGTCTGGCGAGTAACTCAAACCAGGTGTGAACAGCGACAATTCCGTGATCGAAGTGATGCCGCGGTCCTGAATTTCCTTGCCAGACAAAGCTCGAATTGACAAAGGCACATCAATCAATCGCTCATCTACGCGCCGAGAGCTAACGACAAGTGTATCAAGGGCGTCGTTGTTTTCGTCAGCTTTAGCATTGCCTGCGGTCGCCGGCACCGCAGCAGTCTGTGCAATCACTTGACACGCTGCAGATGCTATCGCGGTTAGCAAAAACGTCTTAATGAATCGCATAGAGGTCTCCTCAATTGTTTAAAGGTGAAATTACAAGATGTCCGGACAAATATTAACAGAATAAAATAAGTTGTCCATACAAATATCTGATCTATGATTCCACGTCCTTATTTTTTGATCGATAGGTAGTTTGAATGCCAAATATGTTGTTTTTTGTTCATTTTGGGTGCGAATTAAGTTATTCCTGCATGTGCAATTGAATGCTGAGGTGCCGCGAGCACAAGCTTGTCCCAAGGTCAAGAAAGAGTATTCTTAAATCAAAGTTGTATTTATTGGATGTGTTCGAAACGCATGAGGCGATGAGACTTAATCCATATCTTGCATCCTAATGATTAACTTAAGCATAAGAAAGTAGTAAATGATAGATTACGCCAGCCGGCAGCGAGCATCCCGAAAGCATGTGATCGGTTTGACTGCGGTGCTTGTGTTGCACGGGCTGCTGTTTTGGGCCATCAATTCCGGACTTGCGCGCAAGTTTGTGAAGG
>Ga0214919_10003311_pt1 | contig 24460 bp, 15 predicted proteins | sample LL1503_MetaG_FD_177994 | JGI IMG/M metagenome (GOLD analysis project Ga0214919, IMG submission 177994) | Freshwater microbial communities from Lake Lanier, Atlanta, Georgia, United States - LL-1503 | ecosystem: Environmental > Aquatic > Freshwater > Lake | place: USA: Georgia | collected... | reverse complement strand
GAATATACGAACTTAAAGGAAGGCAATTACAAATTTCATGTAAGAGCGAAGGATGCCAGTGGCGAAGTTTCTGAGGATGGGATTGTTGAATTTAAAATAAGCCCACCATGGTACCGCACTTTTTGGGCTTATGGATTGTACTTGCTGACACTTATTTTATGTTTCATACAATTCGGAAAGTACCAAGCTAAAAAATCATTCTTAAAAGCGGAGAATGAACGTAAGAATTCTGAACTAGCTGCAGCCAAGGATTTGCAAAATAGGTTATTGCCTAAAACATTACCTGTCATTAAAAACTTAGATATCGCGGGCTACTTAAGAACGTCTACCGAAGTAGGCGGAGATTATTATGACTTTTTTGAACAACCGGATGGCTCATTATATGCAATTTGTGGCGATGCTACTGGACATGGGACACCATCTGGTATGTTGGTTTCAATTACAAAAGCAGGTATTATTGGCTTACCTCAAATGAGTCCAAAGGACATGTTACACGAGTTAAACCGTGTGGTTAAAAAAGTGGATTTGGGTATTTTAAGAATGAGTTTAAATATCGCCTTGGTTAAAGACAATCAAATTACCCTAAGCTCTGCGGGTATGCCTCCATACTTTATATATAGGGCAGCGACCAACACCACCGAGGAAATACAATTATCAGGCGTGCCATTGGGTAGCTTTAATGATGTGCATTTTGACCAAACAAGTACTTCATTTAATGCAGGTGATATTTTGGTGATAATTTCAGATGGTTTACCAGAAGCACCAAATTTAACTGGTGATTTATTTGATTATCAAAAACTGCAGGACTTAATTACTACTTATGGCAACAAAACTGCACAAGAAGTAATTGATCAATTGATGATGGAAGCAGATGCTTGGTTATCCGGCAATCATAATCCAGATGATATCACACTAGTAGTCATAAAACACCAATAACCCAACCACCCATAAAAGAATGAAGCTTAAACACCATCAATTTAAAAGAACAATCTTTGCCACATTATTTTTAATAATGAACGCCACTTTTTCTTTTAATGCGAACGCGCAAAAAGTGTCTGATTTTATTTTTGATACCTATTTAATTAAGGAGGGGATGTCGCAAAGCACCTCCATGTCAATATATCAAGATAAGGTTGGGTATATATGGGTAGGGACGCAAGCGGGTGTAGATCGATTTGATGGGTATACTTTTAAACAATATGCGCATGATTTAAAAAATGATAAAACACGTTCAACAGGCTGGGTACTTGATATTGCTGAAGACAAGGAAGGTAATATTTGGACGGTAGATAATCAAGGGCATTTTTCTAAATTGGATAGAGTCAGCGACCAATGGACAAATTTTAACATTCCCTTTCGGGATTCTTTAATTAAATCAAATAAAACGCTAAGATATTTTTTTGGTACACCAAGAAGTATTTATATAGACTCTTTAACAAATCAAGTTTGGTTAGGGACTAATGGAATCGGACTTTTATCCTATAATATAAATACAAAAAAAATCACTCAATTTCTTATACATCCTGAAGCTGCAACAAAATATGGCCCACAGGAAAAAGTAAGTCAAGTCAGAAGTTTATCAGCAAACAAATTGGTTGTTGCTACAGATAAAGGCGTGCAAACTTTCGACACTAAAACAAATAAATTTACTGCTATATTTAATTCAAAAGATTCTTTATTCTTGGGCTTGCCCACCGATTTAAAAGTTATAGGTCCAACGATTTATGTTGCAAATCAATATGGCGCCTATATTTATAATACGATAACGGGCGCGTTACAAACGTTTAAACATGAAAATGGCAATGAAAATTCTATTGCCTCTAACAACGTGAATGGTATTCATTTTAGTAGCCATAAAAATTATTTGTGGTTAAGCATTATTGGAGAAGGGATAGATGTGATTAATCTTGCAAATAATAAAGTGGTACACTTAAATAAAAATAATGCCAAAGACAATGGGATTACAGAATCTAATTATGAGAATATATTTGAAGATAAAGACCATAATATTTGGGTTGGCACTGCAATCTCCGGTTTGTTGAAATACGATCCAAGTAAAAGAGTTTTTGGATTAATGACAAAAACGTATCCAAGTGATTTTAATTTGGGAATTAATTCTACATGGGGGATGATGGTAGACTCAAAAGGAATTATTTGGTTAGGTGAATATGAAACTGGAGGAGGCATACTTGCAATTGATAGAGCTCATAAAACAAAAAAGTCCTATTTAAAAAATGTTAATGGTACTACCCTTAGAAGTTGGAAGTTTTGCGAAGACAACAAAGGAAATATTTTTGCCTTTACAGGGAGTAATACTAATGGGTTAGTTGTATTTTATAAAGCAAGTAATAGCGCTGAGTTTAAAAAACTTGGATATGCGAATGATTTATTAGATCAGTTTTCTCAGTCAGTCAATGGCTCAAGTTTTTTAAATAATAAAAAGGAATTAATTGTTGGAGGCATTCACCCCATCATCTTAGCGGACGCTGATGGCAATAAAATATTTAAATTTGTTGATTTACCAAAAGGGTTAGAAAAAGGATTTTTTGATGTCCAACGTAAATCAAAAGATGAATTATATGTTGTAAATGAAGATGGTATCTTTTTGTTAAATGAGTCAAATAATAAAGTTGTTGCTTTAACTAAAAATATGAAATTCTTGCCAGGCGAAGATATTTATTCAGGGCCTACTTTGCAGGTAATTGATGGCAAAATGGCTTTTTTAGCAACCTATGGTAATGGATTAGTTAAAGTTGATTTCGAAAAACAGACCAAGGTATTTTTAACTTTAGAAGACGGTATACCCAATCTTTTTTTGTATGATATTTTTGCTGGAAAAGATAATATATTATGGATTTCATCTAACTATGGTATTATAAGATATAATCCTTATACTAATAAATTTAGATCTTTTGGTCCTGCAGAAGGCGTTCAGGGTTATGAATTCAATACCAATAGCGCATTTATGACTCCTAATAATGAAATATTTTTTAATGGAGTATTAGGTTTAAATTATTTTCATTCAGAAGATATCAAAGTGGATACGGTACCACCAACTGTAATTATTCAAAAATTTTCTACAAGAGATTCAACAATTTATATTGAAGCAGCTAATCCTAATTCAACTTTTGTAATCGAATACAAGAATAATAATTTATCATTTGATTTTATAGCTTTCAATTTCAGAGACGCCTTAAAAAATCAATATGCTTATAAAATGGAAGGGTATGATGAAGATTGGATTTATGCTGGCACACGACGTTTTGCTTCCTATACTAATTTAAGAGAAGGAAATTATACATTCCGGGTGAAAGCTGCAAATAGTGATGGCATTTGGAATGAAAAGGGGGCGAGCATGTCTATTAAAATATTACCACCAATTGGAAGAACCTGGTATGCATATTTATTGTATGTCATTTTAATTAGCTGCTCTGTTTACTTTTTCTCAAAATATCGTGAGAAAAAACAATTTAAGAAACTAGAAGATGACCGTAAAAACGGTGAACTAGCGGAAGCAAAAGCTTTACAAGAAAGATTATTGCCCAAGACTTTACCTGTTATTAAAAACTTAGATATCGCCGGTTATTTAAGAACCTCTACTGAAGTAGGTGGGGATTATTATGACTTTTTTGAACAACCGGATGGCTCGCTATATGCAATTTGTGGGGATGCTACAGGTCATGGTACACCTTCGGGTATGTTGGTTTCAATTACCAAGGCTGGTATTATTGGGTTACCTCAAATGAGTCCGAAAGATATGTTGCATGAGTTAAACCGTGTCGTGAAAAAAGTGGACTTGGGCATTTTAAGAATGAGTTTAAATATTGCCTTGGTTAAAGACAATCAAATTACCCTAAGTTCGGCGGGTATGCCTCCATACTTTATATATAGGGCAGCATCCAATACTACCGAGGAGATACAATTATCCGGTGTGCCATTGGGTAGCTTTAATGATGTTCATTTTGACCAAGCAAATACATCATTTAATTCAGGAGATATTTTGGTAATTATTTCGGATGGTTTACCAGAAGCCCCTAACTTAACAGGCGATTTATTTGATTATCAAAAATTACAGGATTTAATTACTACTTATGGCAATAAAACAGCACAAGAAGTAATTGATCAATTGATGATGGAAGCAGATGCTTGGTTATCGGGTAATCATAATCCAGATGATATCACACTAGTAGTCATAAAACACAAATAAAAAATATATATAAGAACTGCCAATGCTACATAAATATTCTTTTAAATGCTTCTTTATTTTATGCACCATGCTTAGTCTGGGAAATAATATAAAAGCACAATATGCTACTGACTACTCATTTGAAAGTTATAAAATAAAAGATGGGTTGTCTCTTGGATCAACCTATACCATCTATCAGGACAAGCTAGGCTATATATTAGTAGGCAATATTGGTATAGAGCGATTTGATGGATATGTTTTTAAGAATTATAGATCCAATGTATTAGACTCAAATGCTTTGAAGCCAGGTAACCAATATGATATCAATGAAGATTCAAAGGGAAATTTATGGGTTGCCAATGGAAGATTTCTTTCGTATTTAAACCGTAGTACAGATAAATGGAAAAACATTCAGAACCTAAAATTTCCGGGGTCAAAGTTTGACCTAGTTGTGGATGAAACAAATCAGCAAGTTTTTGCAACCTCCAATGGTTTTGGATTATTGAGCTATCATTATAAAACAGATACTTGGGAGCAGTTCCAATTAGTGAAGGATACAAGCAGTAAAAAAAATCCAAAAAACGTTTTTAATAAATTAGTGCAGTTAGATGACCATCATTTGTTGATTTCTACAACTAATGGGCTTTTACTTTTTAATACGAAAAGTAAAAAGTTCGAAAAAGAATTCTTAAGATCAGAAGACCCACTTAAGGAAATTAATTGTTGGAAATTTGCAAAAATTGATGCTACACATTATTATGTTGGCACCTCAAATGGAGTTTACAAGTTTGGTTTAAATGAAGGCGTGAGTTTGGAATTTCAAAATAAGTCAAATGACCCTAACACGATAATGGGTAATAAAATCAATGGTATTTATTTTGACAATGTAAAGAAAGAATTGTGGTTAGGCGTTGTTGAAATGGGTATTGATATTGTTCATTTAAAAAACAATACAACTACACATTTGAATATAAACACCTATCCAATAAAATCTATTGTAAAAAATAGTGTAAATGAAATTATTAAGGACAAACAGGAAAATATTTGGATTGCAACTAACGATGGCGTTTTAAAATATGATCCCACCAGGAAGCAAATAAAAGTTATCAATGATCAAGAACCATTTGACCTTAAGCTGCCTTTCACTAAAGCTTGGGGTGCCTTAATTGACGATAAAAAACATTTGTGGATTGGAGGTAATGAGTTAAATAATGGCCTTGTAGAAGTGGACCCGATAAATAAAAAGCTGACTAAATATTTGTTTGAGCAAACGCAAACCAAAACGCCATTGTGGAAGTTGGTTGGAGATGCAAATAATAATATTTGGGCATATCGAACTGAAGTGAGATCAAACGAGGGTAATGATATTTTTAAGAAAGAAAAAAATGAAAGCCAATTTAAAAAGGTAGCAAATGCAAAGCAATTCGAAGGGAAGCCGCAACAGCTTAATTCATTTCAAACCTATTTGACTGAAAATAAGAATTTAATTACTGGTGGCAAACCTTCATTTTTGATGTCCGATTCTAATGGCAAAACTGTTATTAAACCATATCAGCGATTAAATCAATTAGCAGATCAATTCATACATTCTTTTATAAACAAAGGGAATCATATCACTTACGTTTTAACGGAAAACAATATTTATACCTGGAATGAAACTACCAATGAAATCAAGTTAGCATGCCCTAAACTTAGTTTTAAGGAGTTTGAAAATAGAGGTGGCGGCGCTGCAAATAATATCGAAGTATACAAAGATAGTTTAGCCTTAATTACTATTCCACAATTAGGTATTTTAGAAGTTGATTTAAAAAATCAAACCAAACGTGCAATTACAATTAACGATGGTTTATCCTCACAGGTTTTATATGATAATTATTTAGATAATAAAGGACAATTATGGATGTCATCTGATTATGGAATTATTCGGTATAATATTTTAACCAAACAATTTAGAACATTAACCCCTTATGATGGTGCACAAGGATATGAGTTTAATAGTTTTTGTAATTTTTCTACACCTGATGGTGACATGATATATGCAGGACAAAACGGCGTAAATTATTTTAATATAAGCGAAGTAATTGACAATGCCTTGGCGCCTGATGTCATCATTCAAAAAATTACCAAAAAGAATACGGTTATTCCAATTGAATCAGATAATTATCAAGAGACCATTGTAGTTGATTACGATGAAAACGTTTTATCTATTGACTTTGTCGCTTTCAATTATAAAAATACTTTACAAAATAAGTACAAGTATAAAATGGAAGGTTATGATAATGATTGGAGAGAATCTGGCACAAGGCATTTTACTACTTATACCAATTTACCTCCTGGAGAATATACTTTTAAAGTGATTGCTTCCAATAATGATGGTATGTGGAATGAGAAGGGTGCAACTGTTAAAATAAAAATATTACCAGCACCATGGGTGTCATGGTGGGCGTATACAATTTATTTATTATTGACGGGATACCTGATTTATCTTTTTGTCCAATACAAACAAAGGCAACAAAAAAAGAAACTAGAAGATGACCGTAAAAACGGTGAACTAGCGGAAGCAAAAGCTTTACAAGAAAGGTTATTGCCCAAAACTTTACCTGTTATTAAAAACTTAGATATCGCCGGTTATTTAAGAACCTCTACTGAAGTAGGTGGTGATTATTATGACTTTTTTGAACAACCAGATGGCTCGCTATATGCAATTTGTGGGGATGCTACTGGGCACGGAACACCATCAGGTATGTTAGTGTCCATCACCAAAGCAGGTATCATTGGTTTACCTCAAATGAGTCCAAAGGACATGCTACATGAGTTAAACCGTGTAGTGAAAAAAGTGGATTTGGGTATTTTACGAATGAGCTTAAACATCGCTTTGGTTAAGGACAATCAAATTACCCTAAGTTCGGCGGGTATGCCTCCATACTTTATATATAGGGCTGCGACCAACACCACCGAGGAAATTCAATTATCTGGGGTTCCATTGGGTAGCTTTAATGATGTACATTTTGACCAGACCACGACCGCCTTTAATCAGGGAGATATTTTGGTGATAATTTCGGATGGTTTACCAGAAGCCCCTAACTTAGCGGGAGAATTGTTTGACTATCAAAAACTGCAGGACTTAATTACTACTTATGGCAACAAAACTGCACAAGAAGTAATTGATCAATTGATGATTGAAGCAGATGCTTGGTTATCGGGCAATCATAACCCAGACGACATCACATTAGTAGTAATAAAACATACATAACCATTAAATAACAATAAATGAAAAAGCCCTCCGTCGAATTAAGGTTGCCTATCCTTCCAAATATGGAATTGATTGCAACCCAAACAGCCGAAGTAATTTCAAGGCACATGAATCTTACTGAGGATCAAGCTGGCGAGATAAGTATGGCACTTATTGAAGCCTGTATCAATGCGTTTGAACATTCAAAAGCCGAAAACAATGTATTTATTAACTTTTTAATCGAAGATGATTCTTTGGTCATTAAGGTAATTGATCAAGGTATTGGATTTGACAAAACAAAAGTAGAAATTCCTAAAATTGAAAACAAGATTGGGAAAGATGAAAGAAAAAGAGGATGGGGCTTACAGCTTATCCAGGAATTAATGGATTCAGTTGAGTTTGAATCTAATGATGAAGGCACAACCGTAACAATGAAAAAAAATATTAAACACTAAAATTTATTTATGAGCGACTTTATAACAAGTATAAAAGAAAACAATTCAATTGTAATCATCGAAACCAATGGTTATTTAAACAATGTTGGTGGCGAAGCTGTGTCAGCAGTAGTTTATGAAAAAATGGCACAGGGTCAAACTAAGTTTTTAATCAATATGGCAGGTACAAAAATTGTAAATAGTATTGGTGTTTCCATATTGATTGAAATTATTGAAAAATTACAAGAGGTGAATGGTAAAATTGGTTACTATAATTTAGCACCTATTGTTGCAAAGACATTTAACATTATGGGCTTGACAAAATATTCAACTGTTCACGAAACAGAAGAAGCCGCTGTTAATGAATTGTAATGGCCTCCGATTTCAATATTAATGACCTGCAATTAAAGTATCTTGAACTAGAAACTTTATTGGATATTACTAATGAGCTTAACTCATTTGACCAGATTTCTGTATTACTACAAGAAATTTTAGTAAAGTCATGTGGGGTTTTGAATGCCAGCTCTGGTTTAATTTTAATTGAGGACGACAATTCGGATGTATTACATATTGGTGCTGATTTTAATATTGATATTTCTGTTTTAAAAGGCTTGATATTCAATAAACGTAAGGGAATTATTAGCGAAATCAATGAATCCCGAAAAGCACTCAATATTCAAATTGAAGATGATTCTTTTTTATCTAAAACGCAATGTAAGTTTGGATTAATTGCACCTTTTTTAGACAAAAAAAATTTAGTAGGGGTAATTATACTATTTGATAAAGAGTCAAGACAAGGGCTTTCGCCTTTTCATGATTCTGATGCAAATATGTTGTCTGCCATAGCAACACAGGCTAGTGTTGCCTATAATAACATTAAACTAATTGAAAACATTAAGGAGGCCAAAACCTTCAATGACAACGTAATGCAATCAATTGTCACTGGTGTTTTTACTACAAATTTAATGGGTGAAATTAATCATATTAATAGAGCTGCTATTGCAATTATTAATCTTGATAAGGAAAATGTATTAGGTAATCACTATGAATATGTGTTTGAATCAAATGAGTTCATTACACAGCTTATCACAAAATGTGAACTGGAATCCGTTACCATATCTGAAAGTCAAATTTTATTGGAATGTAACGGAAAGTCCACCACGGTAAATATTTCAGTTTCTCCATTGATGAATGACGCAAATGAACCTATTGGATCGGTAGTTGCCATGGAGGATTTATCAAATTTAGATAAATTGAAATCTACCTTTAAAAAGTATGTTTCAAAACAAATTGTAGATCAGTTACTGGAAAATGATGAAATGTTGAATTTAGGTGGCCAGGAACAAGAGGCGACCATCTTATTCTCAGATATTAGGGGTTTTACATCCATGTCTGAAACCATGGCTCCGAATGAAGTAGTTGAAACGCTCAACGATTATTTTAATTTAATGATTGAAATAATTTTTAAATACAATGGTACTTTAGATAAAATTATTGGAGATGCTTTAATGGTTATATATGGGGCACCCAATTCAACGGAACAGGATACTGAAAATTCTGTTCTTACTGCTATTGAGATGCAGGAAAAATTAATCCAATTTAATCAAGATCGGATTATTAATTTAAAGCAACCCATAAAAATAGGTATTGGAATTAATAGGGGAAAAGTGATTAGTGGAAATATTGGATCCAAACAACAAATGAACTTCACCGTTATTGGCGACTCGGTTAATTTAGCTTCTCGCTTATGCTCTGTTGCTGCTGCTGATGAAATTATAGTTTCTGATGCAGTATGGAAAAAGGTGAAACATTTAAAGTCATTTAAATCAAAAAAACTAACCCCTGTTAAAGTAAAAGGGAAGGTAAAACCTATTGAAATTAAGGAAATACAGTACAATCGTCCTGAATTTCAATATGAACTTGCTTATGAAAAAATAGAACAATTTTTATTATTAAGTTTACCTCAGCAATATACGTATCATACTATTGAACACATTAGAGATGTTGTCATTCAATCAGAGCGTATTGCTAAAAAAGAAAAAATTGATAAATCAATTATCCAGGATATAAAGCTAGCCGCATGGTTGCATGATGTTGGCTATATATGGGAACCACAAAGGCACGAAGCCAGGGGTGCCGAATACGCTACAGCCATTTTAAATGAAATGAAATTTCCGAAATCAAAAATAAGTTTGATTACAGGCATGATCATGGCTACCAAAATTCCACAGTCACCAAAAAATCATTATGAACAAATTATTTGTGATGCCGATTTAGATTACCTAGGCCGAGATGATTATGCTACCAATAGCAATAATTTATTACAGGAGATAGAATTGGTTAAAAAATTAACACCAAAAGAGTGGTTGCAAATTCAAGAAAAATTTTTAAAAGCACATAGCTATTTCACAACAACTTCTCAAAAATTAAGAAATAAAAATAAAAGTACTGTTCTAAACAACATACAACAACAATTAAAAAATAAATAGTTATGGCACAAGCTGGACATAGTGCAAACAAAACACATTTTCAATTGGACCGAATTTCATTTTTTACAGATGGTGTTTTTGCTATTGCAATTACATTATTGGTTATTGAATTTAAAGTCCCTGTCATTGAACACCCTACAGATCATTTACTTTGGGATGCACTCAAGGAAATGTCATGGAAATTATTAGGATTTATAATAAGCTTTTGTATTGTTGGTTATTATTGGTCAGTACATCATCGCATTTTCGGCTATGTTGAAAAATATACCTCAAGATTAATTTGGTTGAATTTGTTATTTTTATTTTCAGTTGTATTATTGCCTTTTACCTCCGGGTTACTAGGGGAATATGCTTCTGAAACACATTTAATGATTCCCTATGGAGTTTATGTAATTAATATATGTTTGACAGCAATTATGAATGCGGTGCTATGGTTTTATGTAAGTAATCCAAAGCATGATTTATTAACCCACCAAATTTCGAAAGAAAGAATATTATTAGGCTTTTATTTCACATTAGTTGTCCCTATTATTTTTATTCTTTCTTTATTAGCTACCTATTATAATCCCACCATTGGCCGTCTTATTCCATTAACCATTCCCTTTATATTAAAGTATGGATTAAATGGAATAGCCAGTCGTGCTATAGCTAAAGAAAAAAATAATTCAAAAGCCGTAAGCTAATGTCAAATCACAATCAGCTTAAATTAATCAGTTCACATCCTAATTGTGAGGTAAAGCAGCATTTATTGACGAAACAAAATGGCTTATACGCATCAGCACCTTTCTGTAAAGGAGATATCATTATTGATTTTGGGTCATCAAAAATTGTTACCACTCCGAATTATTTAACGGTTCAAATTGGAGAAGATAAACATATACATTTAAGCCCTGAATATTTACAATACACCAATCACGCTTGTGAGCCGAATGTATTATTTAATACTAGTACCATGCAATTGGAATGCTTAACCGATGTTGCTATTGGGGATGAATTGACTTTTTTTTATCCAGCCACAGAATGGGAAATATCTCAAACATTTAATTGCCATTGTGGGAAACCTGCTTGTGTAGGGCTTATCAAAGGGGCATCTGAATTGTCAGTTGATGTGTTGCGTAAATATAAGTTGACTGAATTTATAGAATCAATGGCCCAAAAATATAAGGGGTTGTAAAAATACCTTTTATTATTTCTATATAAAAAAACCCGTCCCGATTTATCGGGACGGGTTTTTTAGTGAATTGCTTAACCCTAATTTACAATAGGATTAAAAATATTTAGTTACACCCGGTACTGCAATTGGATAAAATCCATCTGCATTTGGCAATACTGGAGGTGCAGCATTAAAGTCATATACTTTTGGATGTATATCAATGCCTGAATTAATCGCCTTATCCCACTCAATTATTTGACCGCTATATGTTGCCATACGACCCATAATTGATGTCATGGTACTTTTAGCACCATTTTCTGCATCCGCATATTTATATTCCCCTTTTGCAATGGCAGCAAATAATTCATCATGCTCGTTTTGATATGGATCTGGTTCTCCTTTTTTAGCAAATTGGAAAAGTACTTTTCCGCCGTGATCAACAATTTTTGCTTGACCACAATGTATTTTACCTTTTGTTCCTACAAATAATTCATCCACCTTACTCATAGTGCCTGGGATATGTCTACATTGGCTATTTAAAATTGAACCATCTGCATAATGGTATTCTACAAAGTGATGATCAAAAATTTCACCATGTTCTTTACTATTACGAACCTGTCTACCGCCAAATCCTTGTGCTTTAACTGGATATCCTTCTTTAAACCAGTTAATCACGTCTAAATTATGTATATGTTGTTCATTGATATGATCACCACATAACCAGTTAAAATAATACCAGTTACGCATTTGATATTCCATTTCAGTTTGTCCAGCTTTACGAGGTCTTGTCCATACACCATCATTATCCCACCAAGCTTGCATGGAGGTGATTTCTCCAATCATATCTTTTCTTTTGAAAAGTTCACGATAGGAATTTTGGTAATGTCTTTGTAACCCAACCACTACGTTTAATTTTTTTTGTTTTGCGATAGCAGCTGTTGCTAAAACTTTTTGTACACCTGCTGGATCAGTCGCCACTGGCTTTTCCATAAAGACATGCTTGCCTTGTTTAATCGCTTCTTCAAAATGGATCGGTCTAAAACCAGGAGGCGTTGCTAATATCACTACATCTGCTAATGCAATTGCTTTTTGGTAGGCGTCAAAGCCAGTGAATCTGCGCTCTTCAGGCACATCCAATCTTTTACTGATATCGCCAATACCTTCATTAATTTCTCTTGTTAATGCTTTATGACAATTATCAACATTGTCTTTAAAAGCATCTGCCATTGCAACAATTTTTACATTTTGTTTGCTTGAAATGGCTTGCATCGCCGCACCTGTACCGCGGCCACCACAACCAATAACTGCTACTTTGATAACATCATCAGCACCTGAAAAAAAGTTAGCCTTTGATAAAATTGGCATCGCCATTATTCCTCCTGCAATTAAGCTGGTATCTTTCACAAAAGTTCTTCGTGAAGGGTGATTGTTTAAATCCTTGTGCATACTGTATATTTTTAAAATTTAAATAATGCCTCCATTCATAGGAGCATCGTTTGTTACTTGTAAGTTAAAAAATTATTCGATTAAAAGGTAGGTTTTGAAGAATTCATTTATCTCTTGTTCGGAAGGTTGCACTAGGGGCCTAACCAATCTAATTCCCATATTTTTAGCCTCCGTTAGCCACCACTTACTTTTGGGTATTTGTGGGTCTCGTTTGTTCCAAACAGGGTCAGAATGAAAACGGTTGGCTGATCTTAATTCAATAGCAGTTTCTGAAAAACCACCACCCCTCACTGATTTTGGATATTTTTTGGGATTCGCTACCGGAACAATATCTATGGATTTGTAATCCGCATAAGCATCGGGGGTATAATGGTTTAAAGTCCACTCCATTAAATTCCCTAGCATATCATATAGGCCCCAGGCGTTGGGAAGTTTTAGCCCCACCTTATGGAATTTGTCTTCACTATTTTTTGCATACCATGCATATTTGCCTAGTAAAGCAGGGTCATTTCCAAAATAATAGGCGGTTTGTGTACCAGCCCTACAAGCATATTCCCATTCCGGTTCTGTAGGTAAGCGATAAAATATTTTTGTCTTTTCATATAACCATCTGCAATACATGATCGCAGTTCGTTGCGACATACTATTTGCTGGATAGCCACCTTCCTTTCCCATGCCCCAACTTAAATCAACATATTGTGCACTTGGTCTAGTAATCGCATCATCAGTTATATTTTGACTTGTTGATTCGTCTTTTAAAAACACATCTAATTCATCACGGGTAACTTCATAAGCACCCATCCAAAAAGCAGCAACCTGAATTTCTTTCTGTGGGCCTTCGTCTGCTTTTCTATTTTTTTCAGTTGCTTTACTTCCAATTGTAAATTTACCTGCTTGAATAGGAACCATTTTAAAAGCTAATTTTGATCCTTCTATTTTTTGTTGATACGGGACAAAAGCGGTGTTGTTATTTTGTCCATTGATGTTACAAAATACAAGTAAAAGTAGAAGTGTCGCTGTTGATGATTTCACTGTAGAATATTTGAAAATTTAAGATAATAATTATTTTGTAAAACAGGTAAGATTATTGTTTTTCTTGTATGAGCGGTAGCCCCCAATATTTATCAAAACCCTTAGTATTATTGCGTTTTAATTGATTGTTGACACTTTCTGTAATCAAAAGTTCTGCATGTAAGGATAGTGCTAATTTTTTAGCTTGGTTGATGGGTAAAATACTACAAGCAGTAGCTAACCAATCTGCAACTGCACCATTATTTGCAATAACCGTAACATTTCTGAGTGAGGTTACACCATATCCAGTTGTTGGATTAATGATATGAGAATATTTTTTGCCATCATGTTCAATAAACTGATAAACATCTCCAGAGGTTGCTACTGACAAATTATTTAATTGCAATTTTTCTGGCAATAGATCATCCGCTCTCTCTGGTTGATTTATACCTACAGTCCATCCTTTTTTATTGGGTGGCGCATCTCCAAATACAATATCTCCACCAGCATCAACTAAGGATGCTGTGATACCTTCTTTTTTTAAATAGTCAACTACTTTTTGTGCAATATAACCTTTGCCAATGCCACCAAAATCAAGTTGCATTCCTTTTAATGATAAATAAATACTATGGTCTTGATTATTCAATTGTATTTTATTGAAATCACATAGTATTAATATATTTTTTATTTGCAGTTGGGTTGGAAATTGTTTCGAACGCCTTGCTGTTCTCCATAAATGCGTAAGCGGGCCCAGGGCTATGTTATAGGCGCCTTTACTTTTAATATAAGCCTCCTTGGATTGCGTAATTAACTCCCACATCAGCGGAGAGGCTATATTTTTAGCAATGCCTGCATTATTATTTATACTAGTAAGCTCACTACTTGAATCGTAGTTGCTAAAAATGTGATTTAAGGAATCAATTAAATGAAAGCTAGCCCTTGCTTGTTTTTTTGCGATCACGCTGTCCTGTGCATAAAAAATAATATTTAGGGGAGACCCCATTTTATGTTCAGAAAAACTAAACCTGGTATTTTGTGCATTGGAGTCGATAGTAACCAATACAAAAAATACTAAAATAGGGAGGCGAAAATTATAAACTAATGCGTACAAACTTGTTGGTATTGATTCTTATGCCTAAATTTAAGCTATAAAAAAATAGGACACTATGGAAAGGAGAAATTTTTTAAAACAAAATATGTTAGCAACAGGCGCTTTATTGGGTACGACAAGTTTGTTGGCCTCAAATTCAAATAATGAAGCCAAAAAATCTGTAATGGAAAATGTGTCTCCATTTAAATGTAATTATGCAATACATGATGGGATGTTTAAGAATAATGCAGGTCCAGATTTCATTGAACAAATAAAATATGCCCATAGTATGGGTTTTAGAAGTATTGAAGACAATGGCATGATGGGCAGAACTCCTGAAATGCAACAAAAAATAGGAGATACTTTAGCGTCTTTGGGGATGAACATGGGCGTATTTGTTATTGCTTTTTCAAATAATGATAAAATCAATTTAACGACAGGCACGCAAGAGTGGAAAGATAAATTTGTACAATCCTGCAAGGAATCTGTGGAAGTGGCAAAAAGATGTAATGCAAAATGGATGACCGTAGTTCCTGGAAATTTTGACCGTAAATTACCTATTGGCATTCAAACAGGTAATGTAATTGAGGGATTAAGACTAGGTACTGAGATTTTAGAAAAGCATAATTTAATTATGGTTTTAGAACCATTAAGTGATACGCCTGAATTGTTCTTGCGTAATTCAGATCAAACCTATGCTATATGTAAAGCAATTAATAGCCCTTCTTGTAAAATTTTGTTTGATATGTATCACATGCAAAAAAATGAGGGTAATATCATTAATAATATAAACAGGTGCTGGAATGAAATTGCTTATTTCCAAATTGGAGATAATCCAGGACGCAATGAGCCAGGTACCGGTGAAATGAATTATAAAAACATTTTCAAACACATTAATGGCAAGGGTTATCAGGGAATTTTAGGAATGGAGCATGGCAATGCAACTAAGGGCCCTGAAGGAGAAATGGCTTTAATCAAAGCTTATCGCGACGCAGATAGTTTTTAAGAATTAGCATCCTATTTTAAAATTCACACCGCATAAAAATGATGGGGATGCGGGGAAGCGCATAGTTATTATTGATGCGCTTATTTGTATTATCGTAATTGGTATAAATAATATTTTTTCTATCAGTTACATTCTGAATGTCTGCACCATAGCTCCAGGTACTTTTGTTTTTATTTTTCTTATAGCTAAAGGAAAGGTCTGTTCTCCAATAGTCTGGGTATTGTTCAGTATTTAACTTTGTATAATCTAGAATGGTGGTTGACCTGGCTATTGATTCTTTTAAATTGATGGGGGTATAACAATTCCCGCCCCTTAATAAATATCGTATGTTTATTGAAATGCTATTATTTTTTTTCAATTTAAACTCTTTACCAATGAGCGCATTTCCTGCATAGCTATTATTGTATATAGTATTGTGCCATATTTTATTTTTATTTTGATATTTAGCATCAAATAAGGAAGCAGTTATTAAATAATAAAAGTTTTTTGAATAAAATTTTTCAATGGTTAATTCCAGTCCCTTATTTTTTCCTAATCCTGCATTTTCTAACACATTAAGCGGAATACCACCACTTGTGTTTAAAATGGAGTAAGTGCCATTGTATGCAGTATCAATGGGCACGCTTGTTAAGTTTTGAATATAGGCTTCTAACTTCACCTTTGTTTTATCATTTATTTTCTGTTCATAGGATGCTACATAGTGAAATGCACTTCCCGGATTTATATTTTTATTAGGCTGCGTAAAACTTCCATTTGTTGCATACCTTTTAAACAGATATACAGAGACAGGTTCCAATCTGCTATGTACTCCGACGCCAGTTGAAAATATACCGCCCCATTTACTTTCCATATGTAATGCCCATCTAGGTTCTAAGGCGGTTGCGTCATTTAATAAAAATTTATATTGATGTAGGCCAATAGTTGTTTTTATTTTTGAACTTAATTTAGCTAATAATTGCGCATATAGCTGAACAAAATTAGTGCTCCCGTCATCATTCAAATAATTAAATAAAACATTTTTTGAACTTAAACGATTGTCTTTTAAATTATAGGATAAATCACTTAACATAATTCCTGATTCAATGGTAAGTCTATTATTAAATTTATAGGTTAATGCACTTGAAAATCGTAAGGAAGGATATTTATATATTAATTGCCGGGTCACTAATCCATTAAGTCCACCTGACATATTTTGTTTTAAATTTTCCTGAGATTGATAGCTAATAGACAATACATTTTTAAAGAACACTTTTCGAAATGAAATTTTATGATTGAATCCGAAAACATTCAAACTGCCTTTATCAATATTTTTTTCAGTCAAGGTGGTTTGATACGTTTCATCATTACCCATTAATCCCCAGAGGGAAAATATACCACTCTTTTTTGTAGGCAAGTCCACTGTAAAATTTAAATCTCTGAAATTAGGGTTGTAATTGTTTGTATTTAAATTAATAATATTACTATTCAATAATAATTGTAAAGTTGAATATCTTCCAGCAACACGATAAGAACTGCCCGACTTTCCAATGGGTCCTTCCATCCCAAAATCCAGGCCAATTAAACTTAATTGTCCAGTGAATTCAGTTTTTTGGTTATTCCCCCTTCTAAAATTTAAATCAAATACACCGGATAAGCCATTGCCAAAATTTGCGGGAAACGCGCTGGTCATGAAGTCAGATTTAGCCAAACTATAGGCATTAATCATGGATACAATACCACTCGTTGAACCTTGTCCGTCGGTAAAGTGATTGGGATTGGGTATTTCAATGCCTTCTAATCGCCAAAGTAATCCACGGGGCGAATTGCCTCTTATGACAATTTCATTATTATCATCCGATCCTGCATTGCTAACGCCCGCAAAGGCCAATGCCATCCTTGCAGGATCTTGGAATCCACCTGCATATCTGACTGCTTCTTGCGGACCAAACTGTCTTGTGCTGACTAAGGCAAATGGGTTATGAAATTGCTCTTTGTTTTTATTACTGCTTACAGTTACTTCCTTCAAAATGGTCACCGCTTCTTCTAATTCAATTTCTAAAACCACTTCCTTCCCACTATTTAGTTCAATTCCGTTAATCAATGTATTTTGATAACCTAGTTTACTTATAACTAGGTCGTATTTAGCAATTGGAATTTTACTAAAACTAAATTTTCCATTACTATCTGATATCGCTATTAATTTTGCATCTTTAATCACTACAGATGCATCTGCTAGCAAATTTTTAGTTTGCCGATCAACGATGGTTCCTCTTAATTGCTGCGTAAAATTTTGACTCCAACAAAAATTAGATATAATACTTATGCATATAAGCAATAATGTAAATTTTTGTTTTTTCATTTTAAGGTAAGTGAAAGTAAAATTAACGAAAAGATAAAGCAAAAAGCATTCTTGCATTTAGAAGTCAGCAATTCAATATAATAAATTACAACTTATATTTTTTTATTTGTTGGTGCATAATTTTAAACCATAAAGGTGGAAACAAGGATAATAAAATCATGCCAGGATAGCCTGTGGGCATTTGAGGCGCGTTATCAAAACTTCTTAAAATTTGATATTTTCTTGATGCCAAATAATGGTGATCGCTGTGGCGACTTAATTCAAAAAGCATTAATCGACCAATAATATGATTGCTATTCCAGCTATGATGTGGCTGTACGCGTTCAAATTGTTGTTCGCTGGTTTGTGTTCGAGACAATCCATAATGCTCAATATAATTAACCGACTCTAATAATAAACCACCAATTAAAGCGGCAACCATAAATAAAATAGCAATTTTGACGCCAAAAAAATTAAGGATTACTAATACAAACGAAATTTGTATTATTTGAAAAAGCAACATTTCGTTTTGTAAGGACCACCAAGGCTTTCCCTTTTTTTGTACCTCCTCATTTGCTATTTTCCAGGCACTTAAATAGGTGCCGATTAATGTTTGTGGCCAGAAGGCATATACGGATTGATTGTATTTTGCAGTACTAGGATCATGCGGTGTAGCAACATGCTTATGATGTCCTTTATTATGTTCAATAAAAAAGTGCATGTATAAACTAGTTAATAAAAGCAATTTAGCAAATGTTTGCTCCAATTTATTTACGCGATGTCCTAGTTCATGTGCAACATTAATGCCAAATGTACCACAAAGCAATCCCATACTCATCACGCGTCCAGCGATATCTATTGTAGTTAAAGAATCCTGCTTTAAACAATTAAAAAATACCCATAAAGAATAATATTGCATAATTACTGCAGCGTATAAAATAAAATCATAGGACACGTTTTTTTTAGCCAATGCCTCTTCAACTTCATCTAAATTACTTGGGTCCGATTTTATAAATAATTCTACAAACGGAATTAGAAAAAAAGTATACAATAAAGGAAGCCAACATATTAGCCCATTGCCATTAAAGGCAGACAGCGTTAATACATACAATACAAAAGGTGTCAAGTACTTAAAGGACTTTATCATTCAATTAGTTTAAATATAAATCTGCTATTTTTTTTGCTTCATTCATTGGATCACCTTCGTTACGATTGGTTAAGATAATAACCATTAATTTTTGTTCAGGAAATAATAAAAGCTGATTCCTAAATCCAATAGAGCTTCCTCCATGGTGTGGGTGCGTAATATTTTTATAGTCTTCTATATGCCAGCCATAACCATAATCGATCGGTGCACCATTATTTAATTTCTTTCTCGTCCATGCTTGGTTTTGCATTTCAGATCCTAATAATTTATAATCCCATAATGCTTTGATCCATTGGGTCATTTCAATCGTATTTGTATATATTCCACCATCTCCTAATACTGCACTAGTCATACTTTGATCAGTTTCCACCCAGCTTCCATTGCCTGATGAATATCCATAGGCGCGATTGGGAATGGTTGATTTACCCGCTTCAAATGCGACACTATTTTTCATTTTTAAAGGCTTAAAAATATTTTCTTTTAAAAACAAACCATAATCCTGTCCTGATATTTTTTCTACTATCAATGCTAATATTGCATATCCCGTATTACTATATTTATATTGTGTACCTGGGGCAAAGTATAAGCCATTTGTTTTATACATTAATTGCAGACAATTGGTATCATGCAATTGCACCGCTTGCGAAGGGGACATTAAATCCTCATAATCCATTAAGCCTGATGTATGTGTTAATAGGTTTTTAATTTTTATATCTTTTCCATAAGCAGGAAATGAAGGGAAGTATTTTGTTAATGGGTCTTCTAATTTTACTCTTCCTTTTTGAACTAATAATAATATTGACATTGCTGTAAACTGTTTACTTACAGATGCTAATCTAAAGTTAGTCGCAGGATTAATTTTTTCTTGGGTAGAAATATTACTTACCCCATATCCTTTTTTAAATACAATCTTATCATCCTTAAAAACAAGTACACTTGCCCCAGGCTGATCAGCGGATTGGTATGCGGACAATATATCATCAATACTTTTTTCTTTCATTAACATCCCGCTTGATTTGCAGGAAGCAAATGAAATAATAACTACCCCATAAATAAAAAGCGAACTTTTTAATTTATTTACCATTTGTATTTAATTTTAATAATGCTTGCTGTGTTTCTAACACCGCTTTTTCTGTTTGTTTGGTTGGGGGCATATCCGTATGAACCAGTATCTCAAACAGCGTATTAAATTTACGAGCTATTTCTGGAAAATTGACCATACTTTTTTTACGTCCCTCATAGCAGATAACGGATAAATCATGTTGCTTTTGTAACTGTGCAATAGGCGTTTTTACACGGGGATCCATTTTTATGGTTAAATTTTGGGTATATACCTTGCCTTTCACAGTTAACTTAACTGTATAGTTACCTGGCATCACCCATGGAGCGGTTGCTACCGGTGCAGTATTGTGAATAACGGCAGTCATGGGGTATTCCACAGGTATATTTAAGGGATTGTATTTCATATCCCATAAAAAGCGGTGTGCCCCTTGTTTTGCAGATAGTATTTGTTGTGGTTTTATCCAATACAACGGAATATTTACATCTGGTATGTTATATAGCGTATCCTTGTTACTAAAGCTACGAACCAGGGTGCCTTTGTCATTTAAAATATCTAATTGCACCAACTCCTCATTATTATTTAAATAATAATCAATGACTGCGCCATCTGGGGGATTTTCACCTGCTGGCTCTTCCGGTGGAAGTGGTGTATCTGTATTCATATTCCAACGAATCCGAATAGCTTGTTGTGGCTTGTATAAAGTAGTTGCTGTTGGTGCGTTTACTTTTAATTGACGAAGTGGTGTGATATTATCTAAAATCCAAAAACTACGACCATGTGTTCCAATCACGATGTCATCATCTTTAATGACTAAATCACGAATCGAAGTTGCGGGCATGTTTAATCTTAATGATTGCCAACTTTCACCTGCATCTAATGAAAAATAAACCGCATTTTCTGAACCTGCAAATAATAAACCTTTTCTTACAGCGTCTTCCCTTACTGTATTAATAGGTTCATTCGGCAAGCCGTTAATTATTTTTTTCCATGTAGTACCACCATCTGTTGTTTTATAAATATGTGGTGTCATGTCATCACATCTTATTCTATTCACTGCTACATACGCGGTATTATTATCAAATCTACTTGCATCAATCATGGAAACCTTGCTCCAAGAAGTGAGGGTAGATGGTGTAATATTTTTCCAATGCTTACCGCCGTCTTTGGTAATATGAATTAAGCCATCATCAGTACCAGCCCAGATGGTATTGATATCTTGGTAGGATGGCGCAACACTATAAACAACCCCACGCCTTGCCATTGTTTTTAAATCAGGAGTATTAAAAATTCCAACACTTTCTGGAATATCATAACTTTCTCTTGTTAAATCAGGACTAATTTGTTCCCATGTGTCACCACCAGTAGTTGTTTTAAAAATAACACTACCTGCAAAAAATAAAGTTTTATTATCTACTGGTGAAAAAAGTACGGGCGCAGTTCTAATGAATCGCACCTTACCTGTTCTTACAGATTCTGGTGAAATATTTTGTACCTGACCCGTTAATTTATTATACTTGGTAATTTTTCCGCCATAAATAATATTAGGATCTAGTGGATCAGCGGCAATGTACCCATATTCTTCAACGCCCACTGGATGCCATTCTCTAAAACTAATATTACCATCATTGGAACGAGAGGCAATACCAACAGAGCCACTTTCTTGTTGTCCACCATATACATTATAAGGGAAAGCATTATCTGTACTTACATGATAAAATTGCGCAGTAGGTTGATTATACCAACTAGAGTAAGTTTCGCCACCATTCACAGTAATAGTACCACCTTGATCTAATCCAATGGCAATAATATTTGTGTTGTTTGGGTTAATCCAAATTCTATGATAATCATCGCCACCTGGCGCACCTTTAATTCCTTCCCAATTTTTTCCACCATCTACTGATTTCCACATGACCACATTTGCTGAGTAAACAATGTTTTCATTTTTTGGATCTGCTTTTACTTCTGCAAAATCTGCACCTCTGCCCCATAACCTGCCGTCGGAAGTTAATAGATACCAAGATTCACCAGCATCATCACTACGATAAATACCCCCATTTTTTTCAGCATCTACAGTTGCATACATTCTTTTAGAATTACTAGGTGCAATTGTAAAACCGATTCGACCTAGTCCATCCTGTTTGGTTGTAGGTAATCCTTTGGTTATTTTTTTCCATGTATTTCCTCCATCAATGGATTTGTATAATCCACTTGGTTCGCCATTCCATGCACCATTTTCCCAAGGGCCTTGTCGCGCCGACCAAATGGTAGCAAAAACGATGTTCGTATTATTTTGATCAATACCCACTTGCACAGCGCCCGTGTTTTCATCAATGTATAAAACTTGTTGTAGTGTTTTACCGCCATCCAAACTTCGGTAAACGCCACGCTCTTTATTAGGGCCATAAGGGTGGCCTAAGGCTGCAACAAAAATTCTGTTTTCATTATAAGGATCAATACTGATACCCCCTATTTGTTGTGCATCAAACAATCCCATATTTTTCCAAGTAGCTCCAGCATCTGTTGATTTATACAAACCATTTCCAATGGATAAATCAGGGCGCTGAATTCCTTCACCACTTCCAACATAAATGACATTTGGGTTAGAAGGTGCCACGGCTACATCACCTACTGAGCTTGTATTTTCACTATCAAAGATGGGTTTCCAAGTATGCCCATAGTCATTGGTTTTCCAAACACCACCATTATTCACACCAATATAAAATACATTGGGTTGGGTGGCCACGCCCGAAACTCCGACAGTTCGGCCAGCACGGTGTGGTCCAATATTTCGATATTTTAATCCTTGCAATAAAGAAGGGTCTACGACCTGCGCAATTATTGTTGTTACAAAAAACAAATTTGCTATTATAAATCCAATACCTTTTTTCATTGTAGAAAAATTAATTCTTGTACGCATGTCAATTATTTTAAAATATAGATAATTATTTTTTTATTTCACTTTTGTCCATTTCCCAATCATCTGTTCTGAAAAGATTAATCGGTAATCCTTCTTTGCTAAACAAGTTAGGGATGGCGGTATTGTTAAATGCAAATCGAACGGCAACTGGGGATTTTATATTTTTATTGAAAACCACTACTTCATTGTTTTCAATTTTTGCTTCAGCAGGATAAAACATTTTATCAGCTCCGGCAATTTCAAAACAGGTAATTTCATTTCCTTTTGCAACAATACCATTGTTCGTATTTGTAAATTGAATTCTTATTTTATCTTTTTCAATTTTATGTGAAGCGTATAATGGACTTTCGCAAACAATTTGGTTATAACCATAGGTTTTATTAAGTGCTAAATTTGCAAGGCGCTCAGCTACTTCTTTTTTTAATATAGGGTGAATATTGGTGGTATCAGGAATTAAATCTGAAATAACAACCATGCCTGTATTTGGGAATGCAGCAGCTTTGGTTTGCGTTTCCCTTAGTAATGCACCAATATTTTTATTACCATAAGTATAGGGCGCAATTTGTACAAAGTAGAAAGGGAATTCTTTATTCCACTGTTGGCGCCATGCATCAATCATCCCTGTAAATAATTTTTCGTATGCATAAAATGTTTGGGTATTACTTTCCCCTTGGTACCAGATCGCACCTGCAATTGTATAATTTGTTATTGGATAAATCATTGCGTTGTAAGCAAGTCCAGTTTTGTAAGGCCACCAGTCAGTTGGTTTTAAAGCATCGGCCCCTTTTTTTATGATTTGATTATTATTGATGACATAATCAGGTGCCCATGTTTCAGCAGGTGTGCCACCCCAATTTGAATTAATCAACCCTATTGGGCAATTTAATTTTTCAAATAAATTTTTTCCGTAAAAATAACCAATCGCACTAAAATGTATCATCTCTTCGGGCGTGCAAACCATCCATTTTC
>Ga0214919_10003310_pt1 | contig 24466 bp, 19 predicted proteins | sample LL1503_MetaG_FD_177994 | JGI IMG/M metagenome (GOLD analysis project Ga0214919, IMG submission 177994) | Freshwater microbial communities from Lake Lanier, Atlanta, Georgia, United States - LL-1503 | ecosystem: Environmental > Aquatic > Freshwater > Lake | place: USA: Georgia | collected... | reverse complement strand
GACCGGCTCCGCGAGTTACACGAACACCAATTCGCAGGTACACCCGACGCCGAAATCTCCACGCGTATTTCCAACTACGAGATGGCGTTCAACCTACAGACGAGCGTGCCCGAAGTCACCGACCTCAAAGACGAACCCGCGCACGTGGTCGACTCCTACGGTACCGATGCACGCAAGCCCGGTTCGTTCGCCGCCAATTGCCTCCTCGCCCGCCGTCTCGCCGAGCGCGGCGTGAAGTTCATACAGCTCTATCACCAAGATTGGGACCACCATGGCGCACTGCCTGGCAGCATCAAAAAAGAGTGCCTGCAAACCGACCAAGCCGCCGCCGCACTCGTAACCGATCTTAAGAATCGCGGGATGCTCGACGACACGCTCGTCGTCTGGGGCGGCGAGTTTGGCCGGACCAACTACTGCCAAGGCATCATGACGGCGAACAATTTTGGCCGCGACCATCACCCGCGCTGCTTCTCTCTTTGGATGGCGGGCGGTGGCGTGAAACCGGGCCTTTCCTACGGCGAGACCGACGAATACGGCTACAACGTCGCGAAGGATCCGGTGCACGTCCACGACCTGCACGCGACGATTTTGCACCTTTTCGGCATAGATCACGAGCGCCTTACCTACAAATTCCAAGGCCGCCGCTACCGTCTCACCGATGTCTACGGCCAAGTCATCAAAGGCCTACTCGCCTGAAGAGGCCATGACGGACGCCCTCGCCCTCACTCGCGCCCAGGCCCTGACCGCGGAATTGCGCGCACAACTCTGGACGGTCATTCTCGGCACCGCCGCAGCGGACGGCACGCCTGATGCCTCCGTCGCCGCCGCGCTTCTCGATAGCGACGGAGCGTTCGTGATCTACGTCAGCGAACTCGCCGCGCATACGCGCCACCTCCGCGTCAACCCGCGCGCCAGTGTGCTTCTCACCGCAGCCGAAACTTCGGCCGGCAACGCCTTCGCCCGCCCGCGTCTGACCTTCGCTTGTGCCGCCGAACCGGTCGCGCGCGACGGAGAAAAGTACAGCACGTATGTCGCTGCGTTTCGCGAGAAATTCGGCGCGACCATCGACGTGTTGGCGACGTTGCCCGACTTCCAATTCTTCCGCCTGCGTCCGCAAAGCGGACGCGTCGTCGCTGGTTTTGGCGCAGCCTACAACGTCGATCCCCTCGACTGGAGCCAGCTTAGGCCCGTAGGCCCGCCACCGGCGCGTTGAACCGTCCGGCATTTACGCCGGACGGCTGGATCGAAGCCTGAGGTTACTTGGGGTCGAGCCCGAGGAAGTGCAGCGCGAAGGCGAATTTGTCCGCCGCCTCGTCGATGATCTTGGTTGTGGGCTTGCCCGCGCCGTGACCGGCCTTCGTCTCAATGCGCACCAACACAGGGCCGGCATCGGGCGCGACGCCCGCCTGCATTGCCGCAGTGTATTTAAACGAGTGGCCGGGGTGCACGCGGTCGTCATGATCCGCCGTTGTCACCAACACCGCCGGATAACGCCCGCCCTTTTTCACCGTGTGCAACGGCGAATAAGCCGAGAGATAACGAAAGCCATCGGGCGTGTCGCTGGAACCGTAGTCACTCGTCCAAGCGAAACCGACGGTGAATTTGTGAAAGCGCAGCATGTCCATGACGCCGACGGCCGGCCAAGCCACGCGGCACAGATCGGGCCGCTGGTTGATCACCGCCGCGACGAGCAAGCCACCATTACTGCCGCCGCTCAACACGAGGTGCGCAGGCGAGGTATAATTATTCGCCGTGAGCCACTCAGCAGCCGCGATGTAATCGTCAAACACGTTTTGTTTGCGCTCCTTGGTGCCGGCTTGGTGCCAGTCTTTGCCGTACTCGCCGCCGCCGCGCAGGTTGGGCAGCGCGTAAATCCCGCCTTGCTCCAGCCAAGCGAGATTGGCCACGGAGAAGGTCGGCGTGAGCGAAATATTAAAACCGCCATACGCGTAGAGCAGCGCCGGGGCCGTGCCGTCGAGCTTAAGACCTTTCTTGTGGGTAATAAACATCGGGATCTGCGTACCATCTTTTGAGGCGTAGAAGATTTGTTTCGTCTCGTAGTTCGCGGGATTGAAGGCGACCTGCGGCGCTTGAAACACGCCACCTTGGGTGGTCTTGAGGTCATAGCGATAATTGGTGGTCGGTGTCGTGAAGGAAGAGAAACTATAAAATAACTCCGTCTCCTCGTCGCGCCCGCTCACGCCCGCGACCGTACCAATGCCGGGCAAATCGATCCCGCCCAGCGTACGTCCATCGCGAGCATAGACGAGCAATCGACTGCTCGCATCACGCATGACACGAACGACAAATTTACCACCGATCAAATCGACGGACTCGATCACGTCTTTACTTTCGGCAATCAGCGTCTGCCAATTCGACCGCGCCGGCGCTTTCGTATCAATTTTGATCAACCGATTACGCGGGGCATCGAGGTTGGTCAGCACAAAGAGATGCGCGCCGTCGCTGCCGATGACGTCGAACTTCGCTTCAAATTTATCCGCTAGCGCAAGCACCGGCGCGTCGAGCTTAGGTGTAAGCGGGTCGCCGAGATCGATCACGCGCAGTAGATTTTCTGAGGAAGAACCACGCCGAATCGAAATCTCGAGCCAACGTCCGTCCTCGGTCGTACCGCCGCCGACAAACCACTGGGGCTGATCCGGCACGGCGTGGATGAGCACGTCGCGCTCCTGCGGCGTGCCGAGACGGTGGTAATAAAGCTGTTGGTGTTCGAGCTTGCTGAAGGTCTTGCCTGTGCCTTCGACGATCTGCGGCGCGGGGTAGCGCGAGTAGAAAAAGCCCGTGTGGTCGTTGGTCCAGGAAATGCCGGAAAACTTCACCCATTTGATGACATCGCCGGTGTCTTTCCCGGTCTCGACCGAGCGCACGCGAAACTCATTCCAATCCGAGCCCGCCGCGGCGGTGCCGTAAGCAACCCATTTGCCGTCCCGCGAAACCGCAGTGGCCGTGAGGGCGACTGTGCCATCGGAGGCGAGCGTATTAGGATCTATCAGCACGCGTGGCTCGGTCGCCGTCGCATCTTGCACATAAAACACGGCCTGATTCTGCAAGCCGCTGTTGCGCGAATAAAAAACGCGCCCGCCTTCTTTATTGGGCAAACCGATGCGCGGGTAATTCCAGAGCTCGGTGAGGCGGGCCTTAAACTTGGCACGCCAAGGCAACGTCGTGAGTAGGCTGTCCGTAATTTTATTTTGCGCCGCGACCCAAGACTGCGTCGACGGCGAATCGAGTTCTTCCAACCACCGATAAGGATCTGCGACGGACGTACCGTGATAGTTATCCACCACGGAACCACGTTCCGCAGCAGGATAGTTCCAATTCGCGGGAGCGGCGGAGACAACAGAGGTCATGAGGGCAAGAGTGAGGAGCGAGGGGATACGCATGCACTCACCGAGCCAAGAAACGCGCGCCAAGGCAAGGCTGCGCGCTCAACGCTAAGCTGACTTTCCCGCCCCGTGCTTTGCCCGATACGCAAACGGACTCAGCCCCGTCTCACGGCGAAACGCGACGCTCAGATAACTCGCGTTGTCGAAACCGGACTGCTCGGCGACCTCACTGATGGCGACCTTACTCTCTGCGAGCAGATGCTTCGCCCGTGCGATGCGCTGTTGCACGATTTGGCGGTGTGGAGAGTGCCCTAGCAAAGCCTTGAATTTTTCTTCCAGACGTGTCCGCGACATCGGTACGGCCCGCAACACATCGCCCACGTCCACCCCTGCGCACGCGTGTTGGCGGATAAATTTCAACGCCGCCGCCACCTTCGAATCCGCCACTGCCACAACATCCGTCGATTGCCGCTCTACCACGCGCACGGGCTGTACCTGATGAGTCGGCGCCACTGACTTTTTTTCTCCACGCATCAACTGCTCTAGCAACGCAGCCGCTTCGTAACCAGAACGCCGCGCATTGGGTTGAACGCTACTGAGTGGTGGATTCGCTAGCTCGCACACGAGTTCATCGTTATCCACGCCGAGCACCGCGACTTGTTCGGGCACATTTAAACCGAGCAATTGACAGGCTTCGAGCACTTGCAACGCGCGACCATCGTAACACGCAAACACCGCCACCGGCTTTGGAAGTGCTTTTAACCAGCGTGCAATGGCGCGAATCTCCGCGTCAGACCCTGGTCGACCACCTGCCGCTTGCTCCACGAAATCGACACAGCGCCGGCCTTTCGCGGCGAGTCCGCGCTTAAACTCCGCCCCGCGCTGACGCGACCAGAGAAACCGCCGGTCCCCGCAATAAGCCAGCTCCGCAAAACCTTTCCCCTCCAAGTGCTCGGCCGCGAGTCGCGCCACCGCCGCGTTGTCGATACTCACGCGCGAAAACTCCGAGCTGAATCGCTCCGCACTTACATCGACCACGGGCAGTCGCGTGCGACGCAACGCCGCCGCGATCTGGGGCGAATCCACGCGCGCGATGATGCCGTCGCCTTGCCAATCTTTGAGCCAAGTCGGCAGGGGCGCACCGCGTCCCTGTTCTGTAAAACGTATCGCCCAGCGTTCGCCTTCGCGCATCCAGTCCCGCACCCCATACAACAGATCGCGGCCGTACCGGTTCGAGGTCTCGATCAACAGAGCGACTTTTTTAGGCGGATTCATGCGATAAGCTGAGTCTTGCCGACTCAAAGTTCATCTTAGCCAGAAGCCTACTGCGTTAAAAATCAAAATTTATATATGGATTCTTACACACCTGACGCCTCGCTCCTGACCGGGGATTAAATCACATTCAATTTCGTCACCTTTAATTTATGAAAAAATCCACTTCGCACTTTCCCGCTATCAAGCCCATCGCCTACGAAGGCCCCGGCAGCGCCAACGCCCTCGCCTTCCGCCACTACAACCCCGCCGAGATCGTTGACGGCAAGACCATGGCGCAGCACCTGCGCTTCTCTGTCGCCTACTGGCATGCGTTCCGCGGCACCGGCTCCGATCCTTTCGGCCCCGGCACCATTGTGCGTCCCTGGGAAAAGGGCAAAGATCCTGTCTCTGTGGCCAAGATCCGCATGGATGCGGCCTTTGAATTTTTCCAAAAAATCCGCGCACCGTTTTATTGTTTCCACGACCGCGACATCGCCCCGGAGGGAGCCACGCTCGCTCAGTCCAACAAGAACCTCGACGCCATCGTCGCCCACGCAAAGTCCCTCCAAAAAGCCACCGGCGTGAAACTCCTCTGGGGCACGGCGAATCTCTTTTCCAACCCTCGCTACATGTGCGGCGCCTCGACCAACCCCGACGCCCACGTCTTCGCCTACGCCGCTGCCCAGGTTAAAAAAGCCATCGACGCCACCCAGGAACTCGGCGGCGAAAACTACGTTTTCTGGGGCGGTCGCGAAGGCTACGAAACCCTGCTTAACACCAACCTTAAACGCGAACAGGACCACCTCGCCGCGTTTCTCCACATGGCCGTCGATTACGCGAAGAGCATCGGTTTTAAGGGCCAATTCCTTATCGAGCCCAAGCCGAAGGAGCCCACCAAACACCAATACGATTTCGACGTAGCCAGCGGCATCGCCTTCCTTCGCACCTACGGCCTCGAAAAATATTTTAAATTTAACATCGAGACCAACCACGCCACGCTCGCCGGCCACACCTTTCAACACGAAATTGAAGTCGCCGCATCGCAAAAAATGCTCGGTTCGATCGACGCCAATGCCGGCGATGAGCTCCTTGGCTGGGATACCGATCAGTTCAACACCAACGTCAAAGAGCTCACGCTCGCGATGACGAGTATTCTCAAAGCCGGCGGCTTAGGCTCCGGCGGTTTCAACTTCGATGCGAAGCTCCGCCGTCCGTCCATCGACGCCGAGGATCTTTTCCATGCGCACATTGGCGGCATGGATGCCTACGCCCTCGCCTTCAAACTCGCCCGCCGCATCCTCGCCGACGGCAAGTTTGATCAATTCGTAGCCCAACGCTACGCAAGTTTCGATACCGGTTTTGGCAAGGAGATCGAAAACGGAAAAGCCAACTTCAAGTCCCTCGAGAAACTAGTCCTCGGCCGTCTCGGCGAACCCACGCCACGTTCAGGCAAACAGGAATACCTCGAGAACCTGCTCAACACCTACCTCCACGGCTAAATCGCCAATGGGCTAGGATTCGTGTTTATCAGGCCGCTCGCCAGAGCGGCCTTTTTATTTTTTACTCTTCGCACCCATGAAGTTTCTTCGTTCTGCCCCGCTCCTCGCCCTCTTCGCCTTCGCTTTGTTAGTTGCCGGCTGCGCTACGGGCATGAGCACGCGCAAAGCGACCGATCTTACCCGCTTCAAAAAAATCTACGTCGAAAGCCGACTTGCCGATAATCATCGGATCGACGCTCAGATCGCAGCCGCTCTCAAAACCCTCGGCCGCGAAGCCACCTTTGGCGTCGCGACCATGCGGCCCGATGGCGTCGATGCGATTGTCAGTTACACGGATCGCTGGGAGTGGGATTTCAAAAACTACATGATCGAAATCAAAATCGATCTTCGCGACGCCCGCACCGACAAACCCCTAGCCACCGGCAGCTATTATCAAGCGTCGCTCAAGACCAAGCCTTCAGAAGAGGTGATTCGCCTCATCCTGAAACCTCTGTTCGGTGCCTGAGCCCAGATCGGGAGCTCCTCTTAGTTTAATTTAATCGGCTGCGGCGTGGACTCGCCGGGGGCGAGTCCGAGCGACCACAAAATTCCACCAAGCACGTGTTGCTGGAACGCGTTCGCCACGGAGGCCTCGTTCGAGCGCTTTCCTTTTTCTAGCGCCGAAGGATCCCAGACGTCGTCGCGGTGCCCGAGCGAGGTGTAAAAAACGTGACCGGTGCCAAATTTTTTGGCCCACGCAACCGGATAATCGCCTGGCGTGTGGTCGTTAGGATGTTGGTTCATACCGAGGAGCCCACGCACTTGAATGCGCTCGAAATTTTTAAACTGATAAATCTCATCAAAAACCGTCCAACTCGCCGGCAGATGCTTCACCGAGGAGTGAGCTGGATCTTGATTGAGAATAGAGACGCTAACTTGCGCGCCGTGGGTTTTAAACTCGCCGCCGATCATCGCAATAAACGCTGGGAATCCGTGAAACGTATCAGTCGCAGCGTGGATACCCACGAACCCATGCCCCGCCGCGATCCAATCGAGAAAGCCCTGTTTATCGGGCAAAGGCAGATCGCCCGTCGTGCTCGCGAAAATCACCCCGTCGTAATTCTTGAGATTTGCCACTGCGAGGGGCCTCAGCGCTTCCGCGACCGCGGGCATCCAGGCGGCCCGCGCGAGTTGGTAAGCCTTGTCGGCCTCTTGCCACTTAGCCATCGCCGCGAGGAATTCAGGCGTCTTATCGCCATCTTTGCCTACGCGCGGTTTCGGCGGGGATTTAGGCTCGCCCGTCGGTTGACGCACGAATTCCACCGTGAAGGCACCGCCACTTTGCGCCGCGAGTTGCGTGAGGACGCTTTCAGAAAGAGGAATCACACTGTGGCGGAAACCCGTGGTCACGGTGACCACGAGCAGTTTCTTCGGCGCCGCCTCGAGCGAGCCGGCCAGCAACGCTACCAATACGAACCATAAACCACGGGGAGTTTTCATAAAAAATAAGGGGTATTCAAAAAAGCAGAACGATTCAGCCCACCCGCACGATGAGAGTCGAGCGGTAAGCCCGCGACCAAGGCCGAGATTCTGCGTTGCAACCAAAGGCCGTGGTACTCGTCTTCCCGTCATCGTGCGCTCGAAAATCCATTTCCCTGTTTTTTATTTCCTGCTGCTGCTGCTGCTCGTCCGCGTGTGGCTCCCCGCGGCGGTGATCGGCACCAACCCTGAATCGCTCCCGCTCACCGCTCAGCGCATCGCTACGTTGCCGGCCGGTGAACAGTCCGCCTGGCGCGCTTATTTTGCCCGCTCGGAGACCCTGCGCGTCGCCGACGAAAAATTTTACACCGACGAACGCAAAGCCCAATCGCTCACCGAGCCCCTCGTGCCGACTCGCGGTCGCAGTTTGCCCCTAAAAAATCCTGATACTTGGTACGCCTCCGCTGAAGCCCGTCGCTACGCCGACATCACCGTTTCCTTTCAAACCCCCGCCGGCGGCTGGAACAAAAACACGAGCTTTACCGATCATCTCCGCCGCCCCGGCGAACGCTCAGGCTATGAACACGGCTACGTCGGCACCATCGACAACGATGCTACGATCACGCCGTTAGCATTCTTAGCCAAAGTTATAGCCGCTACCGCCCCCTCCGCGAGTGCGCCTTATCTCTCTGCGTTTGCTCGCGGCCTTGATTATCTACTCCACTCCCAGTTTCCCAACGGCGGCTGGCCCCAAGTGTATCCGCTTGAAGGCAGTTACCACGACGCCATCACCTACAACGACGGCGCTCTGGTGAACGTCCTTTCACTCATGCGCGAGATCGCCTCTGGCCAAAATGAATTTGCCTTCGTTTCAGCCGCTGATCGGGCACGGGCAGCAGCCGCCGTCACCCGCGGACTAAATTGCATCTTGGCGACGCAGATCCTCGTCCAAGGCCGCCGCACCGTCTGGTGTCAGCAACATGATCCCCTGACGCTCGCGCCCACTTCGGCGCGCAACTACGAGATGCCATCACAATCGAGCGGAGAGAGCGCCGGGATCATGTTATTTTTGATGGAAATACCAAGCCCATCACCCGCGGTCGTAACAGCCGTCCATGCTGCCTCGGTGTGGTTTCAAAAAAACGCGTTAAAAGACGTGATCTTCAAACCAGCATCCGACGACAGCGGCCGACGGCTCCTCGCTTCACCCGGGGCGACGCCATTGTGGCCGCGGTACTCGGAGATAGGCAGCGATAGACCCATTTTTGGGGACCGTGATAAAACGATCCACGATGATGTGAATGAAATCTCCAAAGAGCGCCGCAACGGCTACGCTTGGTTTGGCGACGGCCCGAAGCGCGCCCTCGATCATTACCGCAAGTGGGCCCAAGCACATCCGCTGGCGCGTTAATACCTGAAATTTTCGCTCGAATTACACTAGGGCAGAAAAAGCCATTGACAGTGCCGACTGGGCGAGCGTTTCTCTACCTCCCGTTGTTGCAGGGTGGAGCAGCCTGGTAGCTCGTCAGGCTCATAACCTGAAGGTCGCTGGTTCAAATCCAGCCCCTGCACCCAATTTAAACCCCCGTAAATCAGCATTTACGGGGGTTTTTCTTTGGAGCTGGTAGACGAGTCGAATTACTCAGTGTCCAAAAAGTGTCCATTTTGACCCACTAAAAAACGCCGGGGGGCAATGATGTCATACTTGACATATGTCGGAATTGACATATCGCTTTTTCATGGCCGAGAAGCCCCTCATCTGGATCGCCGGGGAAATCAAGACCCCGCCCTTTTCAGCGGAAGCGCGCTTAGAGGCCGGCGTGCTGCTCCGGCGATTGCAGCAGGGCGAGAATATCGGCCTGCCGCATTCCCGTCCGATGCCCAACATCGGGGCCCGCTGCCACGAGCTACGCATCCGCGATGAAAACCGGACCTGGCGCATTTTCTACCATATAGACCATGACGCCATTGTCCTCCTCGAGGTCTTCGCCAAAACCACCCAAACCACGCCCGACAGTGTACTCAAGGCCTGTCGGAAACGCCTCAAATTTTACCAATCCATCCCATGAAACCCGACAAACAAAAACGCCTCGAAGCTGCCGGCTTTAAAATCGGCACCACCGACGATTTTCTCAAGCTCACCCCGGCTGAGAGTGAGCTGGTCACGCTCCGGCTGTCTCTCGCCCACGATGTGCGCCGCCGCCGCATTGCGCTCCATTTTACCCAAGCAGACCTAGCTCGCCGCCTGGGTTCGAGCCAGTCCCGCATTGCCAAGCTGGAAGCGGCGGAACCTGATGTCTCCCTTGATTTCCTCTTCCGGGCCATGTTCGCCACGGGAGCGAAAAGACGTGAGGTGGGTCGGTTAATTGCTGCCGTATAAGGTAAAGTGCGCCAAGTTTGCTTGGGTTGCTAACCGCTACCAATAATATTATTTGGGTCTTTCCTAGCTGAGCAGAGCAAAATCTGTTTAAGTCTATGAAGGGCAATGAAAAATAAGTATCAATTCAAGTCACGCATTTCCGAGAGGTTATTCAGGGATATTTTACGCCTGTTTTGTTCAGATATTTGTGCCCTTACTGCGGCTGAACTGGCAGGGGTTAACAAGAACACGACCCATCAACTTTATGGAAGATTTCGTGCTAGAGTCGTCCAGTTGACGCTGGATCAAAGTAAGCCCTTCACTGGGGAGGTTGAGATCGATGAAAGCTATTTCGGAGCGAGGCGAGTACGCGGCAAACGTGGACGTGGCGCTAGTGGCAAGATTCCGGTCGTAGGTCTGCTGAAACGAGGGGGTTGTGTGTACGTCAAAATTGTCGATGACTGCTCTCGTGACTCGTTGCGGCCCATCATTAAAGGTCAGGTTCTGACTAATAGCACGGTCTACACGGACGGCTGGAGATCTTACGATGGCCTGGTCCTCGATGGTTACCGCCATCATCGGATTCATCATCATGAAAATGAGTTCGCTCGTGGGAAAAACCACGTGAATGGCATTGAATCGTTCTGGAGCTTTGCCAAACTCCGTATGGCCAAGATGCGTGGCTTGCGCAAAGCTCACTTCTTGGGCCACCTCCTCGAAAGCCAATGGCGTTGGAATCATCGTCGTGATAATCTTTATAAAGTATTACTCAAAAATCTCTCTTTAAACCCGCTCAGCTAGGAAAGACCCTAACTCTTTATTGCATGGGCTACAGCCCTGATTGGTCCTGAAATCAACATGGGCGTGGTTCCGTAAAGGCCAACGCACAATAAAATTTCTTCAGCACAATCAAAAAATCGAGCCGCAAATATACCAAGCGATCGATGAAGGGGCTGATCTGGTGAATTTCAGCCGGCGTTTTTTCTCCTGGAGAAAATATTAGCTAGTCCGCTGTAGGCCTGTTCCTCGGGGCCTTCGATTCGGCATTTTTTTATCCAGCTAGCCATCATTTCTTGGACGGCTTTGGATGCACTTGCGACTCCTTTGGCGCGTGAAATTAAATCAAGGTCATATCTCGCCCAATTGTCATCCCAGGTGATCCGAAAGAATGCCCAATTAAAACCATCCGAATTTATCCGCATGAGATAAAAATGATCATCAATCTCCCAACTAGTCCAATTATCGATCTTTGAATCGATGGACCCAATGAAAATAGCTTCTTTAGGAATTAGGTCCTGCATTGCATCTAGCATTTCATCTTTCGAAAGGAGGGCCTCTTCTTCTGAATCTTTGTCGGAATCGCCTGCGGTCGGTAACGTTAAGCTGAACTTCGAATAGTCTATCACCAGACTTTCGTCGATGCTTACGGGCTTTGGGCTCTCGCTAAAAATAATTCCTGATGCTGAGAGGCCCGTGACCACTTTGACGCGTTTGAGTTTTCTTAGCTCGTCCCAATATTTCCCCGTCGGTTGTTCTGATGGTTGGGGTGAAGGTGTATCTGATGATGGATTCGTGTTCATGTGATATAAACTGGCCCCATTATGCCAAATAATCGATGACTCAGTACGTCATAATTACACCCAATAAAATCTGGGTAATTCGTGTTTGTTAATCAAAAAATACATTGTGGTTAACAATAAGTGACCACAAAGTTCCTGCATGAAAAATACCGTAATACCAGCGAGGGCGTTTGATTGGGTATCGTTGCGGCAGGCATTCATTACTAGGCCTGAACGCTCGGCTTATGCCGATTTAGGTAAGGAGTTTAATATCTCTGAAGACCGTATCAAGCGGGCTGCTTGTGATGAGGGTTGGGCCACACTTCGCGCGGCTTATCTCGAGCAACAACTGAAACAAGGCGACGCCGCGGTCGCGTTGTTGCGCGCCGCTAAAATGGATAGCGCGGTGATGAACCAATTTACGAACTTGGCCTTAGAATCCATATCGAAATTACAAGAAATTGTTGCTCAGGTTGATTCAAAGAAATCGGTAAATACCCGCGCGAACACTCTCAATACCGTGAGTTTTGCCATGGCTAATATCGCGCGATCTCTCAAAGAGGTGGGTGTGGTTGGAATCCCTAAAGCTTTGAAAGATTCCGCAGGAGTAGACTCGGGAAACGGTCGTTGGAATCCTGCGATGCTTTCGGCGCTTAACGTTACTGTACAGAACATCGTCGCATCACAGGACCCGGCCAAAATCCCGACAGAAGCCTCCTTGGGGTCCCGGAATGCGGTCCAGGTGGATGAAGCGCCTTAAAATCGATTGGCGGGGGCTTTGCAGGGCTGCGCTGGGTGATCTCTTGTTTGTCTAGTAGATCAATATCAGCACGACTGCCTCTTGAGCTTTGTCCACCATGTCTTCGAATTTGAGTTTAGAGGTGTTGAGCGGGCGGGCGTTGTTGCCCATATAAGGTTCAAGAAGAGGGAGGGCGTATGCGCTTTTGATGGCGTAATTCACGTTTTGAGGGATGCCGCCTGTTTTGCCCTCCTTTGGGGCCAATCTGCTTAGTACGACGCCGACGATATTTCCCTGATCATCAAGCAGTGGGCCACCAGAGTTTCCCGGTTGAACAGGGACGCTGATTTGCCACTCGCGAGGGTCGTCGGTGAAACCATTTATGCTGCTGATTTCTCCTTTCGTGACTTTAGGGCTAAAGCCTTGGAGTCCTATATTTGGAAAGCCGATCGTGGCGACGGATTGACCAAGTCGCATTTTTGATGAGGGGGCGACTGGCAAAAACGGATAGGACCCATCCGGTATTTTTAAAATGGCCAAATCATTCGGCTCATCAATTCGTAGAATCTGAGCGGTCTGTTTCCCTTGCGAGGTGAAGACGACCACACTCGTAGCTCCTTTAACAACGTGTGCCGCGGTCAAAATATGACCTTGGTTGGAAATTATAGCACCTGAGCCCGACCCCTTCGGTCGAATCTCTGTAGATAGCGGATTCGATGTTTTGCTATCGCTGGTTCCAGCTCTCTTTTTTGCTTCAATTCTGGCTAAGATTTCCTTGCTGCGCTGCTGGGCGATTAGGGTGAATTGAGTGCCCAGTTTTTTTTCGAGTTGTTCTCGCAGAAATCTGGTTATTGGGCTCGGCGGGGAGATTGCGGCAATATTGAACCAGGCTAAAGCCTCCACTTGGTCTTTTGACGTCCGAAAACCAAATTCGTAAATACTGCCCAATATATGCTGCGCTCGAGAATTGCCTTGTTCTGCTGACATAGTTAAGAATCGTATCCCTTCTTGTGGGTTTAAAAAGACATCATCATTTTTTAAATAATACGGGTTTTGTTTCTTGATACGCACGTATTTAGCGACTGCACGATTCCAATCCAATTCAGCGGAGGAAATATTTTTTCTATCGCGTGTTTCAAGTGCTGCCACAAAAGCAGCAAATAGTTTATCCGCAGCCTCTAAAAGTCTTTTTAATTCAGTTACTGTACTTTCAGTTTCGCCCACATGATATTCGATTGGATCTAAAAATTCGCCATTATAATAGCACATCCCCAGGCTTAATTGGGCCAATTCGTCGCCAAGTTCAGCAGCCTTTCGATACCATTGAAGCGCGGCTAATCTATCTACTGGGTGCCTCCATGCCTCTGGTAAAATTAACGCATCGGACACAATATCCCCATCGTAGAAATGCCTGCTTATGCGTAGGCATGTAATTGCATCTGTATCGTCTGATCTGTCTGATCTACCGTATTTTCTATAATAACGTATCGCCTCTTTTTCATCTTTTGGTATGGTGTCGCCTCGAGCGTACATTAGGGCAATTACTGCATTTGCAGCTTTGAGGTCATTGTCCGACGCCATTTTAAGCCATTGTAAGGCTACTTCACCTTCTCCTCGGATTTTGAATATAATCCCCATCATCAAAGCCGCCGGGGGAAACTCTCGCTCGGCGGATTTTTTGATCCATTCAGCAGCATCCTTATCCTGATCTTTTCCATTCTCCATTAGTTTCTTTGCATGTTGATACTGTTCATAAGCGGAGAATCCCTCAATCCGAAGATTTTCCCATAAAGCAACTTGCTCGTTTGATTGAGGTTGAATCTCCCCCCTTTTGAGCATTTCGAGCAGCTCTACAGCTGCACGTGACTGACCTTGATCAGCTGCTTTTTTGAACCACATCTCTGCTTTAGCGTTATTTTTTTCTAGCCTGATGCCCCACCCGTCCGTTGTCTCGGATTGCCAGTAGTTGCCCAATTCCGGCGAGTTCTCAGGTGGAACCCGCTCATTTTCCGGAGCGATAAACGAACCTTCTTTTTCAATCCGTTCAGTGCGGTAAAGCTCACCGAGCATATACTGACTGGCTGGATCCCCTTTTTCGCCTCTACTATGCAACGCGATAAGGCCTTTCAGCGCCCATTTTTTTGCCTCAACTTTATCTCGTGGTATTGATTTTCCTAAAGTGTACGAGCGAATGATCCATTTGAAATGATCAGCTTCACCGTAAGGTTCTATAGCTGCTTCGGCTTTTTTTAACCATTTTGAAGCTTCCTCTCCATTTTGTGGTATGTTTGGGTTGTCGCCGCTATCATAAAGATTTGATAAAACGAGTTGTGTAGTCGGGTTTCCTGCTTCCGCTAATTCTAAAAATTCTTCGAGCACCAACTTAAGCTCAACTTCTTGCTGTAATGTGGCTGTTGCCCTCCATTTCGTTGATAGGGTTTCGTCTTTTAACAGATCCTCTGATCGAAACGGCTTACGTTCAGAATCTGGGACGATGTAAGGAAAGTCAGAAAGTTTGCGTGATCGAAACCGCTCACGATCGGCCTCTGGGGTGATAAAACCCGCTTCGGAAATTTCTTCGGCTTTAATACCCCGGCCATCATGTTTGTAACGGTCTGAAATAGCGGTAGAGGCACGGGAGTAGCCCATTTGCGAGGATTTTAGAAATAGGGGCATTGGATCCGCTTTATGCTGCTCCATTGAACCAAGTTCATAGTACGCAGCTGGTATTCCTTGGTCGGCGGCGAGTTGATAAAAACTACGAGCCTGAGATGGAGATTCCTTTACACCTCTGCCGTATCTTAGGCGTTCGGCTAATTCAAATTGGGCTTTAGCGTGGCCTTGGTCTGCAGCTTTGCGGAACCATCGTGCTGACTCCGCATCGTCTCTGTTTACGTCCCAAGCGTCGCGGTAGCGGATTCCGAGTTGGTATTGAGCCTCTTTCTCGCCCTTATCGGCTTTCAAACGTACCTGATCCAAATTTAATACCTGCGTGGGCTGAGTTGATTGAGGATCGCCTTTGTTCGGCGTTTTTTGGGCAGATCCTGTCAGGAAAAATCGCAAAGTGCCGTAGCCTAACATTGCCGCCATAATCAGCACGTAGACACGCCAAGGACGGCTTGATGAGGCGTCGGGCTTGGCAGGCAGAGGCTCGGGCAGATTGCTGATCATAATGAAAAAACGGCCTCAGCGACTGCCGTTTTTCGCCTACGAAAAAGGGACGCACCTACTTGCGTCCCGCAACGGGCACCTAGGAGAGCCCACATGAAGACGTTTTCGATGCGCCCCCAGCTGGGGCGCACGTCGAGTTGCGTTTCATGTGTCCTGAAATTTCCTAGGTTTCGTTGCGGACAGCAGCCGAAGCTACGCGAAATATGTTTTTGTTTGGTGTCTGGGTGGCGAGTGTTCGATTAACTTTAGCTGCACAGTGACCATGACTAGAACCAGGGCAAGCTTCTGGAGGGCATTGCGTGCGATTTGAGGGAATTTAACTACTGCCGACTGTCGTGGGGGGATTATTCTGGAAATCAGTTTATGCGGTGTGCGGGTACGAGTGTGGTGACGCATGTGACGCATACGGCCGATTTCCCCTAAATCCCTCCCTGAGCAATACCTCTTTTTGTTTTTAGAAAGTTTAGGGGAAATGGCTCAAATGCGTCACCTGCGTCACCTCGATCAAATGATGTCGCAGACGGTAATGCCCTCGAGTTGGCGGCTTGAGTTGGTGCGCTTCTGTCTGAACCCTCGTTCTTCCATCGCAGTCGTCAGCTTGCGTTGCGATGTATAAGCCCCCCTTTCGTTTTCAACGTACTCAGAATAAGCTTTCCAGAGGTCGTGGGTGCTGGTCGAGAGGTTTGTACCAAGGGTGCAGCGCGCGTTGATGAAGTCTTCGAGAAGATCCGAATCGGAGCGGTACTCGTCCGTTGCCGACTGAACCGCCGCAGGTGGATTAAGTCCGCTGGCGTCAAGGTCACGGAGACCGTCAAGAAGCCAATTCAGAATGCCTGAGGACTCCCCCAACAGCTCTCGCACCACATCGCTACGTCTCCTATACCCGACCTGTCCGGACGTGGGAAACTGGTGTTGGAATGGGAGCAAATGGATACGCCTCCAAATGCCGGCATCCTGTCCTTGAATCTCCGGCTTGTAGTTCCCCATCAGCCAAAGCTTATGCGTAATCTCAAAGGTTATTGGCTGCTGATAAAGCGAACGAGCGGTTAGGACCCCACCGCCGGACAAGTCTTTGACCAATGACTCGTTCAACTTCCTTCCGGCGGGAATCTCGGACGCCAACGCGAAGCGTGCTGCCGCCAGCCGCATCAGCTCTGCTGATGCTTGAGAATCTCTCTGTCTCCGAGCTTGGGCAAGCAGAGCTTCGATGGGCAGGTGAACGAAGTAATCGCCGAACAGTATCCTCAACACCTCGAACATCGTCGACTTCCCGTTACTTCCTCCTCCGTAACAGAAGATGATGAAGTCGTGGTCTACCCTCCCGGTAAGGCTGTAGCCCAGTGCTCGTCGTACAAATTCCACCGTCTGTACGTCGTGGACGAAGAGGGTGCTAAGGAATGTCTTCCATAGAGGGCAGTCAGCGTTCGGAAGATACTCCACCTGCATCCGCTTTCGCAGTTTATCTCGTGGGTTGTGCTTCCGGAATTGGGTAGTCCGAAGGTCTAACGTTCCGTTAAGAAGATTGAGAACCATGGGGTCTTGATCAAAATCAAGTGTGCGCGCGGCGAGGAAATCGCCCGCGAGGTTTAACACGTCGTCGATTTGCCTTCGGCGGTTCAACTGAGCGGCCTTCCGTCGACTTAGTATGCGAAGCTTCTCCCGTGGGTCATTCTTGATTGCCGGTCCCTCGACTTTTCCGGCTGCAACGTCGTGGTCGATTTCCTCCGAGAGCGTCCTTGCGAGATCAAAGTACGGCTGTGAGATTATCGGTTTCGACTCCGCGCGAACGCGACGTACCTCATCGGGCATCCAAATGCCGTCCTCATAACGCATCCACTTTTTCGCGGTGTGATCGTAGAGGAACTGAGTGTGGGCTAGGTTATAAAGAACCGTCGCGTCACCCCGCTGGTCCTCCCGTACACAGGTTTCCACAAATTTCCGAAACTGTGGCCAAATCAAGGAGCGAGGTTTCCAACCCGCGTCTTTGGCCATGTCGATGACCGTGCCGATCTTGCTTGCGCGGCGTCCTACGGGCGCACGGCGGATGCTCTCCCACTGTTTGCGGGTCTCGACGTCACCGTCGTATTTTGTGCCCCGCGAAGACCAGCTATTCCATAGATCGAACCCCGCTTCTCCAAATTGGTTCTTCAATCCTGCTCCGACGTTGATCCACTCCTTTCGCCGACAATCTGGATTGATTTGAGCGAGCACTTCTTCCCCCTGTTCTAACGAAAAATTATCATCCGGCAGGTTCTCCAGATCGATCGTCTGGTCGCTTTTCGCAAGTGCGTGCACCGGTCCTTGCGATCCCGAACCGGCAGCACAGGGCTCTGTTTGTTGTAGGTCTGCAAGTTTCAGCGGCACACCATCGACGTTCGAGGCAATGACCGGAGTATTTGCCACGGGGTCTTCACCCTGAAAGATCGAAGGCAGGTACATTGGCTGAACGAGAACCTTAGATTCGCTTGTGACCCGGCGCAGGCCGAGTCGTTTAGCGACTGCCTCTACAGATGCGAGGTAGTGACAAGCATCCATCCCGTCGGCGTGAACAAAAATTCGGATGCGCGGCCTGGCGTTAGTGCTACTGGCGGTCTGGTAACAAACGAAATTCCATTCCTCCAATTTTTGCTTAAGCAACTCCGGTGAATCGACGAAATGCTGAGCGTCGTTGCTGTCGTCGATGTCCAGCGCGACTAGGAAAAATCGTATCGCGTGCTCAGTTTGCCTCGGGCTCGGATTCTGGGAGAAAACCGAGGCGCAGATGTAGTCGACCCTCTTTGCGATCTTCTGCTCTTTTTCGGGCTGGTTTTGGAAAATTTTCCGTGAGAACGGAATCTGCTGGATCGGCAGCCAATTGACGAAAGCCTCAAATGTCGTCGGCGAATGTAGCGACACTTTGCCCATCTCCAATTTTTTACCGCCGAATACCTGGAAGTGCGAGGTGGCGTTGACTGACGCTACTTCCGCGACATTATTCAGCAGGGATGTTAGTGTTTTTTTGAGCCCCATCGGTTCGCTGCCGGGAGCTTTTTTTTGTAGGTCAGGCATTCTCATGGCGACGGTCTGTTGAGGGTTACAACGCGGTGCCCCACCTCGAATGCCTCAAGGTCATCAAGCGTAACCCGAAGCCGTTTTCCCATCCGGGTCGCGGGCAATCGCCCTTCGCGGATCATCCGCCGGACCGACTCCTGATGGAAGGCGAGCCGTTCCGAGATTTGACGAGTGTCGAGGTATTGACGTTCGCCAGTCTCCCGCAACGCACGTCGCTGGAGAAATTTCTCCAGTAGTTGATTGAATTGACCGACGTCGAATGACGTCGCTTCGCGGACGCCAGCCCTACCAATGGGGCCAGCCGGATTTCTTTCTAGTCGTGATTTTGAGTTGCTCATATCGTTGTAAAACGCCGTGAGAACTAGCGACGGCTATTAATCCGTCACAACCAAAGGGAACCCGGAATGTTGCTAGCTCGATTTCAGTGTTTTTGCTCCCCGCTGCTTAGCAGTACGCTGCCATTTTTGATTTCTCCATAGAAGTGCCATGGGGATTCCCTTACCCCGTGCTTCAAACGCGAGGCTACAGCGTCGATAAATCCTGATCGAAAATCTCCCCACGTCATCTTGTTTGAGGCGTTGGATTTCTCCTGTCGCCTCATCTCTTCAATTTCACCGCCCGGATTATTGGACCGAGGCTTATGTCGATTTAGCCGCAGTCGCCGGTAGTGCTGAGCGAACCCTTTGGAGAATAGCCAGTCGACCGAATCAACCCCAACCGGCAAAGCCAGCGGTCTGTTTTTCGGATAGCTACTGTCAGCAATAGCCTTCGCCCACTGACGGCAGGCTTTGGGGTTGTTTGTTAAAGGAGGGAGAACTAACCCGCCAAGAATTTCTAGCCCGAGCGAAGGAATATGGTGTCCACGCAGTCGGGTATAAAATTCATCCCGGGCTCCATCGGTCTTCAACGGCAACATTCCACCCAAGTCTAGTTGTGAGATGAACTCCTGGCACCTCGTGTTGTATCGTTTATTCCATGACATTAAGACAGGAAACTCCTCTTCCCTTCGAGCCCACTCCTTCACAAGTTCTGGTTTCCCTTTGAAAAGATGTTCAACCAAGAATGTGGCATAGTGCGCAGTGCTGAGTAGTAATTTTGCCGCCGCCCGATCGTCCTTTAGCGCGGCGCGATAAAATCCATTTAACCACTTTCGAAAGTCCATTCCGACCGGTACTGACTTGGTTCGATTCTTATTCATAGGTCACCCCATAATCCGGACATGGGTCAGTTTGGGCAATTCGGTCTGCGCCGCATAATATTTCGCCGTGACCGTCGGCGACGAGTGTCCGAGTAGTTTCTGCGCCGCGAAAAGCCCAAACCCCGTCGCAACTTCTGATCCGAATTGCTTCCGCAGGCGGTGCAGCGGATTCCCACGCAAGTCATTCGTTTCGACGCCATGCTCGCGGAGCCAAGTGTTCACGACGCGCAGTGTCTCGCGGCAGCGATAACCCCAACCGTTTTTTTCTACGCTCTTGCTCGCCTGTCCTCCGAGGACGTAGGGGGACGCGAGATCCAACCGGGCTTTTACCAATTCGTCATGCAGCTCACCTGGGATTCGGATCACCCGCATCGTGCCGCCCTTCGGCTTGAAATCCGGTTCTTCCCGGATTTCGAGGAAACAGGTTCCATTGGCGTCGAACTTGAACCAACTCCACCGCGCCTTGTCGATCTCGTTGGCGCGCAGTCCGAGCCCGAGACCAAGGAGGATCGCGCAATACGCGTGGGCGTGCGGCTGGCGGAAATCGATAGGCATCCAACGCGCTTTACGCCCTTCGTGAATCTTCCGGTAGTGCTTGGTGAAGCGGGCGATGTTCGGGACCTCTGCGTTGGGGTCACCGTCACGAAGGAGCGGCAACTCTTTCCAGATTCGATCCACGACTTCGCGATCCAATGCGGCCACGGGGTCAATCTTCTGCGAACGTCTGATCCCAACAAACGGGTTTTCCACGTTGAGTCCCTGTCTGGCAAGGATCGCCCTAGAGTCTTTGGAGAAACACGCGGCGGCATTGCGAATGATAATCCCGAGCGAATTCTGTATCGCGTCGGCATCCCGTTTCGCCGCCCGCGCCTGCGCCCGGTATTTGTCTCGCCCCCTTTCCACAGCCTCTGAGGTTAGCTCGCGTAATCGCGCCACTCCTGCGAGCGTGCAGATTTGCCGCAGGTGCCTGAGATAGAGCGCCACCGAAATCGGCCGGGGCGGATTCTCCATGCTCGCGGCGGCCTTACTATAAGCTTCGCAGAACTCGTCGATGGTCGGAGAAGCTGGCAATCTCGCCTGTCCGGATGTGATCGCGCTCCACCCCTCCCGAGAAAGGCGTTCAGATAGGCCTAGCGCCTCTTCTGCGGCCTTATCCCGATCCGACGTGTGCAGTTTGACCCGCTTGGTCACCCCATCCCACCGAAGCCGGACGTAGAACTCAGGGATCTCGACAGTCTTGCCGTCCCGGTCGCGGTAGCTGTTACGGAAAAGCTTTGCTCGCCAAAAGGCGATAGTCCCCATCCCGCTACGTACTCGCCCCCGTTTCGGCGTCTTTTTTGTCTTGTCGTATACTTGACACTTTTCGAGGTTGCGGTCCGTTGCGCTATTTTGCGGTCTGTTGAGCGTTTCCATGTGATTTCTACTATGATAAAGCAGGTTTTCTGTCAACAAAACGCAGCGCATCACAACCCGGAACAACTTACAAGACTAATGACTGTTAATCACTTGGTCGTAGGTTCGACCCCTACCCGGGCAGCCACTTTGGCCCAACAACTTACGAGTTGTTGGGCTTCTTTATTTTCGTAGTGCTCCGCCAATTTTTAAGTCCTCACCTAGGTCGAAGTGGCGCCTTCGTGCCGTAGCTACGATCAAATATTGTCCGAGTCTCGCTGAAAGTTGGCGATGTTCGAGTTCACAACTTCGCGAATTTCATCCACGATTAAGGCACTGAGGTGACCTCGCCAAATTGAGCCAGTTTGTGAGACAGTCTGGAGCTTACGAGTCGATAGGGATGGCCAAACTCGATCGCAAGTGGCTGTATCGGTCGTCGGGCTACCTTACGTATTAAAAATAAGTTGAGTACTAACCGACGCACTAATCTTTGCCTTGTGATGTTTTACTCCGCCTTGGTGGGTGCGCTGCTGTTTTCCGGCGAAGAAAAACCCCATACAGATCAAAAAATTAGGGAAATCAGGCGTGAATTATTTTTAGCGTCGCCCAAGCCCGGCACTGCCGTACTGGCCAACACCTACTATACGCGCCCGACTGGTACGCAACTGATCTCGATGCACGAGTTGATGTCGCGCTCAGACACAACGGATATCGCGTTTTCCCGGTATTCGACAAACAACGGGCGCACTTGGACTGCGGGCGAGGAAATCCGCACAGAGGAGTCGCGGCCGCAGGGGAAATTGCGCCGAATGCTGCGGAGCGCCTGTGTCGATCCGCACACCGGCCGGTTCCTGCGTTTTCGTATAGAGGGAGTGCTGCCAACGGACGATCCGCTCGAGGGGATGAAACAGTGGGTCGTGTTCTACAGCGCTTCAATGGACGGCGGCCTGACGTGGTACCTCGACGAGCAGATCATCCAGAAAGGCGCGGCATTTTCGCCGACCCATCCGATGCCTGGCGTCCAAACGGGGCGAACCTGCGTCATGATCGGCGACGCGGCCTCGGGGCCATTGATCCTCGACGACGGCACGATCCTGCTCCCGGTCATCATCACACCAGCGGGGCCTGACGGGCATTATTATAACCCCGGAGGCGGCTACACCTATACGGATGCGGCCGTGCTGCACGGCCGCTGGGCAACGAATGGGCGTCACCTGGAGTGGGAACTTTCTGAATTAGTTAAGGCGGACCCAGCGCTCTCGACCCGCGGCATGGATGAGCCGGCGCTAGCGCAGCTGGCCGACGGCCGACTGTTGATGGTGCTGCGCGGATCTAATGACAAGAAGCCGACTCTGCCGAGCCGACGCTGGGTGGCTTATTCGAGCGACCGAGGTCGGACCTGGACGAAACCGGCCCCCTGGACCTACGAGGGAGGCGGAGATTTTTTTTCACCGTCTTCATGCTCACAACTTCTCACTCACTCCTCGGGACGAATCTTCTGGCTAGGCAACATAACGGAGCACAATCCGTCGGGTAATCGCCCGCGCTATCCCTTTGTCGTGGGCGAAGTCGACCGGCAAACCGGCCTGCTTCGGCAAGAGTCGGTGCGGATCGTCGATGATCGGAGACCCGACGACAGCACGGACCTGTCTTTATCCAATTTCACCTGCCGAGAGGACCGAGCCAACGGTGAAATCCTGCTGCATATGAGCCGCCTTTTTCAAAATTCCAAAGGTGAAATGCGAGATTGGACGTCGGACGCATACGTCTACCACATCCCCATTTTCCCTGAGTGAATATTCGAGTTGCGCGGTAAAGGAGTGCGCGCACACTCCGCCCTACCCCAAGTTATCCCATGAATGCTCCCATTTCCGCTCTGCTGGATCGTAAGGGATCTCTCGTTCATGCGATCGCGGCTACCCTGAGCGTCTGTGATGCCGTGGCGGAAATGAACCGGTTGCGCATCGGGGCCATCGTGATTCTCGACGGGGAGAAACTTGCTGGAATTTTTACGGAGCGCGACGTGCTTCGGCGCATCGTCGGCGACGGGGTCGATCCGCGGACGACCTGCGTCATGGACGTAGCGACGAAGAATGTGCTGACGGTTAACCCCACTGCGACAATCGCAGAGGTCGCGTCGCTTTTCACTGAGAAGCGCTGCCGCCATCTGCCCGTGGTGAACGAAGGCCGGCTCGTCGGGCTGATCTCGATCGGCGACATTTCACGCTGGGTGGCCGACGCGAATCGCGCGGAAGCCGAGCATTTAAAGAACTACATCACGGGTGGTTTCCCGTCGTAATCGTCGCGGAGGTCGGGTGCCTTTGCGGGCGGATTTAACGCCGGTGTTTGACGGTGATAGAGATAAACAGCGTTCATTAGGTGATCGTTTCCGCCGTACACAACGGCGGCTGGAAGCAAGCGAGTACGATGCGGCCTCCGGGGCAATGTTCGCGGAGTTGGTTCTAGCGGTGCACCAGTTCAATCTGCTCGCGCAGGAAAAAAATTTCCACAAAAGGGCCCGCCGCGAACTAAGCGTTTTGTTGCTGCTTAGAACGCGGTCACACGGAGAAAAGCCCGGCGCGGCGCGGGTGCCGCACTTTTTTGCCCTAGGTTCGCGTGAGCTGCCAGAAAGCTGGATTAGCCTTCTTTCATCTGATGTTCGACGACCTCGGCGTCTTTATCATCTACAGGAATACGCATGCTGTAAAAACTGCGGTAGACGAAAATTAGTCCCACGATGAAGATAGCCGTACCGAGAATGTGTTTAAAACTGGGCTCCATCTTTACAGCGATCTCGACGGCGAGTAGGCCGAAGAGTGTGGTGAATTTAATTACGGGATTCAGCGAAACGGACGAGGTGTCTTTGAATGGATCGCCGACGGTATCGCCGACGACAGTGGCAGCGTGAAGGGGAGTGTTCTTCATCTTGAGCTCTACTTCGACAATTTTCTTAGCGTTGTCCCAGGCACCGCCGGCATTGGCCATGAAGATGGCTTGGTAGAGGCCGAAGAAGGCCATGCCGATGAGGTAGCCGATGAAGAAAAACGGGTCGAAGAACGCCAACGATAGGCTGAAGCAAAAAATTACGATGAAGATGTTCACCATGCCTCGTTGGGCGTACTGGGTGCAGATACGCACAACTTCTTTTGAGGCTTCGGTCGAGGCCGTGGCGGCATCGAGTTTCATATTATCTTTGATGTAGACGACGGCGCGGTAAGCGCCGGTGACGACGGCCTGAGTGCTCGCGCCGGTGAACCAATAGATTACGGCGCCGCCCATGAGCAGGCCCATGATCGCCTCCGGATGGACTAGCGAAAGTTTCTCGATGGTGTCGGGGTAAATGCCTTTTAGCATCATGATGATGCCGAAGACCATAGTGGTGGCGCCGACGACGGCGGTGCCGATGAGGACGGGTTTGGCGGTGGCTTTAAAGGTGTTGCCG
>Ga0214919_10003309_pt1 | contig 24470 bp, 21 predicted proteins | sample LL1503_MetaG_FD_177994 | JGI IMG/M metagenome (GOLD analysis project Ga0214919, IMG submission 177994) | Freshwater microbial communities from Lake Lanier, Atlanta, Georgia, United States - LL-1503 | ecosystem: Environmental > Aquatic > Freshwater > Lake | place: USA: Georgia | collected... | reverse complement strand
CAAAAACCAGCGATCCTGTTTTTAAGTATTCTATGCTTTTACAAATGTTTACTTATAGCCAATCTGAACAGTTAAGTTTAATTGCAAAGACCGGCAATTTCGAAAAATGGAAAACCATTGTGAATAGAAATAAAAGCTTGCTTGACGCAAAGGTGATAGAGGATAGAAAAAAAATAAAAGATTTTTTTATACAAAGGCAAAAATTGCTCCTGCCGGCTTCAACATCACTCTATGATCAATTCTTGCAATGGAACAAACAAGCGAAAGGAATAAAAAGTTATGATGAAGTGTTATTATGGGTACTTGCTTATAATAAATTAAAGGGAATACAACACTAGAACTGATTCTTCCACATCATACTCTCAATAGGCTTCTCAGGCTGTCCGCTATATTTAGCGTTTTTCTTTTGATTGTATTTAACTTCAATCTCTCCATCTACTGGGAAATAAATAAGTTGTCCAATTGGCATGCCTTTGTAAACACGAACTGGTTGCTTTACTGAAATTTCTAAAGTCCAGTAGCCACAAAAACCTACATCTCCTTTACCAGCAGTGGCATGAATATCAATACCTAATCTTCCAGTAGAAGACTTGCCTTCCAAAAATGGAACATGCGCATGTGTTTCGGTGTATTCCAAAGTAACGCCTAAATAAAATCCGGTAGGTTCTAAGACAAAACCTTCCTCAGGAATTTCAAAATAAGTAATTGTATTATGTGCTTTCGCGTCTAAAATGGCATTGTCATAAGTAGCTAACCATTTGCCTAAATGCACGTCATAGCTGTTACTTCCTAAGTCTTTGCGATCGTAAGGTTCAATTTTAATGGTTCCTTTTTGAATTTCTTCTAGTATGCGTGTATCTGATAATATCATCTTAATCGATTTATGTTTAATTTCGGTCTTTAAAACAGACCGCAATCTAATTCAAAATGCCTTTCTTTTATCAACAAAATATTAACGAGACAGCACATCTAGCCATTTGGTCTATTCAAGAACCTGCGTCTTTTTTTGAAACAGATGTTCAACTTGCGGTGCCCATTGCCAATGAGGAAAGAAGGACACAACATTTGGCCGTTAGGTTATTATTTAAATTAATGATGCCTGAGGCAGATTTGAATCAATTGGTGATGGCAGATAATGGGAAGCCATACATCATTGGATTGCCTTTTCATTTTTCATTTTCACATTGTAAGGGTTATGCCGCTTGTGCTGTAGATGATAAACCTGTAGGAATAGATATAGAAATCATACACCCGCGCATTGCGAAACTGGCGCATAAATTTTTAAATGACCAGGAGAAAGCAATGATTACAAAATTGGAAGAACAAGAACAATTGAATCAGTTGGCATTTTTATGGGCAGCCAAGGAAGCCATGTATAAAAAGTATGAACAATTGGGAATTGATTTTGCAAAGGATTTTAATATCCTTGAACTAACAAAAGGGGATAGGGGAGTTGTGCCAGCAGAAATTTTACATAAAGGAAATAAAGTCAATGTCAGTTTAGACTATCATTTTGGAAAGGATTACGTCTGCGTTACTTGTTATCACTAAATACTCTTTGTTAGAGCTAGTAAAGTTAGTCCAATTAAGATACTTATTCTTCCTCTAGTCCAAGTGTGGTATCATCCTCTAGTAAATCTAAGTGAATGGCGTCAGCACCTGCAATTCCTTCAATGGATCCTTTAATATGCATCGCATTTAATAATACTTTTTCGAGTTGCTTTTCTCTAGCTTTCCAAAGTTTTTCCATAGCGTCTCTTTCTTTTTGAATACTATAGCGCATCTGTCTAAAACCTTCACCCACTGCTTTCCATTGTTCGCTGAATTCATTGCTTGTTAAATAGTCATACAAAAAACTCATTTTATCACCTTTATTCACCTGACTCTTTTTAGTATCATGAATTTTTAGAATCGCATTTCTTAATAATAAAGCAACACTTTTAACTTCTTGGAAAGAGCAAATATATACGCCGTCTTTTTCACCAAATCTTTCCATATCCTTAGGAAAAGTTTGTGTTACAATCACCGCAATGTCTGCACCTTGACTACGCATATCTGCTTTTAATTTATCAATCCATTCTTGGTTAAAGTCTTTGGTTCTTTTACTTTCATAAATAATTTTACCTGCTTCTTGACCTAGGCTATTGCGCACCAGTTGTATACAATCAGCACCTCTTATGCCTTTACCCACTTCGGATATTTGGTCAAAAGGGAAACTTATTTTAAGGAGTTCTTCTAATAATAATTCTTGAACCTCACCTTGCATTTGCATACTGCCTTGTTCTGCTTTGCGACGCATTTCTTCGGCTAGTTTACGTTGGTCTTCTAATTGCTTTTCTAACTCTTTTACTTTTAGCACATGCTCTTGGTCTTTGATAGACAATCGTTCTGTTTCTTCCTTTTGTATTTGTGCTTTTAAATTTTCTCTTTCGGTATTTAATTTTCTTTGTAATTCTAATTCCAATTCAGCTTCCTTTGTTTGTATGGCTTGTACTTGTTTTAAGAATTCTAATTCTTTTTGTCTGAATTCGTTCACCTGCTTGCTCATATTGGCTTCGTTGTCTTGCATTAACTTAAGCTTATGTTCATATTCACCCGATATATTCTTTTTTAATTGTTCTGTTAGTTCGTTCTGAATTTTTGTTTTTTGTTCAGCTAATAATTGAGTGGTCTCTTCCTCTTTCTTTTTTTGCCAGTCGGTCATTTTACCGCGCAGTTCTTTTTCCACTTCTTCTCTAATAGCTTCGGTAGGTTCGAAGTTGTGTTGACATTTTGGGCAGGTTACATTATAATTGGACATAGTGAAAATTTGAAGTCTTACAAAGATGCAAAAAATACTAGCAGAAAAGAAATTTTAAGTAGGTTTGCGCTAATTGCGGAGGTGGCGAAATTGGTAGACGCACTACCTTGAGGTGGTAGCGCCCATACCCGGGCGTGGGAGTTCGAATCTCCTCTTCCGCACATTTAGGCCTATCTCAAAAAAAAGAGTCCCGTGGATTACACGGGACTCTTTTAATATATTATTCTTCTATAAACTTATAAAGAAGCAATCACATCATTTGCAGAACGAACATAGTCTGCATTTTTTGCCGCTTCTGCCATTTTAATACAAGTTTCAGCACTTGCTCTTGCACCTTTTTTATCGCCTAATTCTTTTTGCGCTTTTGCTTTTAAAAGAAATAACCAATAAGCAGTGGGTGTAGACTCAATAGCTTTGTTTACATTAGTTAATGCTTTTGCATAATCTTTATCCATATCAAAATAGAAATTAGCTGCAGCTTGATAAGCGGCACCTGTTACGTTGGCACCAGAAGTAGAAGCTTCTACTTGTTTACGAATAGTCGATTTTATATCTGTTTTAATAGGAATGTTTACCATTGTTTTAGCCCACTTTAAAGAAATAGTAGCGGTCTCTGGTGTAATATTTCCAACTCCCATTGTAAATGTTTCAGTGTTATTGCTAGTCATTTCAGGCTTCACTTTCAAACGCACTACATCTTCCGCTTCTTTGTATTCAAAACTTCCCCAACCTTTAGAGTTAGTATTGAAAATAATTGTCCACTCATTTTCTCCTGGAATAGTAAATAAACCATAAGAACCAGCAGCTAAAGTTTTATCGCCAATAGTTACAGGGTCTGAAAAAGTAACCCTTGTTGCTCCATTTGCGCCTGTTCTCCATACAATACCAGTGGGTGCTAATAAAGTACCATTTCCAAAAGCCGCACGGCCTTTAAGACCTGGTCTTGAATAAACAATTTCAATTTTACCTAATCCAAAATCTTGAATAAGTGTTTGGGTAGGGCTAGCAGCTGGCATTTTAATTTGTGCTGTAGCAGTCAAGCTGAATAATGTAGTTAAAACAAAAAGTATTTTTTTCATGTGCAATTTTTTAGATAACAAACCTAGTTTATTTCTAGGTAGTAAATGTGTATTTTTTGTTATTTTTTAAAGGCGGGATGAAAGCGATCTAGGGTATCTCTAAGGTATTCTCTATTAATGTGCGTGTAAATTTCTGTGGTGGTGATACTTTCATGGCCTAGCATTTCTTGAACCGCTCTTAAGTCGGCCCCGCCTTCCACTAAATGGGTGGCAAAGGAATGTCTAAAGCTATGAGGCGATATCGATTTTTTAATACCTGATTTTAAAATAAGGTCTTTAATAATATAAAATATCATTACCCTGCTCAGTCCCTTGCCGCGGTTATTTAAAAACAAAAAGTCTTCATAATTCTTGGCAGGTGTTTGATGTACGCGAATGGTATCTTTATAAATTTTAATAAACTTTATGGCATCTGATCCAATGGGAATTAACCTTTCTTTATCGCCTTTTCCAATAACTCTTATAAAGCCAACATCTAAATACAAGCAAGAAATTTTTAAGTTAATGGCTTCTGTAACCCTTAATCCAGAACTATACATGGTCTCTAAGATGGCTTTGTTTCTGCCGCCTTCTGGTTTACTTAAATCAATATGAGATATTAATAGTTCAATTTCTTCAAAGCTTAAAACATCGGGTAATTTGCGTCTTGTTTTAGGGCTTGGCAGTAAGGTGGTAGGATTGACAGTGCAAATTTGTTCTAATAAACAATATTTGAAAAACGATTTTATACCTGATATAATTCTTGCTTGAGAAGTAGGGGCCATCTCCATCTCTCCAATACATTGTATGAATGATTGTAAATGTTGTAATGTAATATCTGCTGGGCTAAGTGGTTCTTCATTCGATTCAAGATAGTTGGTTAATTTATCAATATCTCTTAAATAGGCTTCCACAGAATGAGCGCTTAAAGACTTTTCAAGTTGTAAGAAAGCTTTGAAACCTTTTTTATAGGGAGCCCAATTCATATGTTTGAATAAAAGATTTGATAGTTATGTATTAATGATTTTATTTCGCGTCAGATTAATCATAATTATGAAAGTAAATTTAAGGTCATTTAAGCAGAAAGTTAGGCATAATGGGAAACAATTAAAATCATTTCTAAGAAAAATAGAAAAGAACACGCCTAAAGGACTTGATCAATTAACGCAAAAAATAAGCCCCTTAGTTTGGAAGGAGATAGACTGTTTAAGTTGTGCGAATTGTTGTAAAACAATGAGTCCCACATTTACACCTACCGATATTAAAAGAATTTCAAGTCATTTAGAAATGACACCAGCTGCTTTTAAAGAAAAGTATTTGGAATATGATAAGAAGGATAAAGATTGGTTGAATAAATTACAGCCTTGTCAGTTTTTAAATTTGAAAACTAATAAGTGTAGTATATATGATATTAGACCAGCAGACTGTGCTGGATTTCCACATTTGACCAAAAGAAAAATGACCGAATACATGCATGTGCACAAGCAAAATGTTGAATTGTGCCCTGCTACTTATAAGATGGTAGAGAAGATGCAGGAGCTCATTGGCTAATACTTATTAGAAATAAATATCCTCGAAAAAGGCTAATTCCCATATTTGTTTTTCATTTAAGAAAATGGATATAATATCAAATTGTAAGTATTTCCAATGAGGGTTTTGGTATTGAAAATGTGCCGCTGCATTTTTTAAAAACTGCATTTTTTGTTTGTTTATAAATTGTTCTGGATAACCAAATTCAATACTGGTTCTGGTTTTTACTTCAATGATGTGCAATAGTTTGTCCTTGCTGGCAATTATGTCTATTTCTAAATGACTATATCTCCAATTTCTTTGAACTATCTCATAGCCTAATTCAATGAGGTGCTGGACAGCTGTATTTTCCCCAAAAATCCCAATTTCTTTGTTGCTCATTTAAAATTCATTTAGCTTTATAGAATAGGTCAAACATCATCATTTTATCTACATGCAAAAAGCGTATAAATTACTAGGAAAACATAGGCATTATGATTGGGGAGGTAAGACCTTTCTTCCTAATTTAATGGGAGTAGAGAATGTAAATCATTTACCTTATGCTGAATATTGGATGGGGGCGCATGCTTTAGCAGCTTCCACTATTGAAACACCAGATGGTGAGAAAGACTTAGCAGAATTAATAAAACAGGAACCTATTCAATGGCTAGGAAAAGAAGTAGCCACAAAGTTTAAAACACTGCCTTATTTATATAAAATTTTAGATGTGCATGAGATGCTGAGTATTCAAGTGCATCCCAGTAAAGAAAATGCAGTTATTGGTTTTAAGGCAGAAGAAGCCAAGGGTATCTCCATTGATGCAGCCAATAGAAATTATAAAGATGAGAATCATAAGCCAGAAGTGATGGTGGCGCTGAGCGATTTTTGGTTACTACATGGTTTTTTAGCGCCAGCATTATTAGAAGAAAGATTGAATAGTTATATTTATTTCAGACCCTTAAAGAATGAATTTAGAGGTGTGGATTATCAAAATCTTTATTCATTTTTTATGCAGCTCCCTATGGAGGCATCTGACGCTATTTTAAAACCATTATTAGAAGAAGCGGCAGAGGCAGTTGCAAGAGGAGCGGTTACTAAAAATGATCCACACTTTTGGGCAAATAAATATTATAAAGAAGGGATACCTTTAAAAAATATTGATAAAGGAATTTTCTCCATATATATTTTAAACATTGTGAATATTCCAAAGTACCAAGGTATTTTTCAAGGGGCAGGCATATTACATGCTTATTTAGAAGGACAGAATATAGAATTAATGGCGAATAGTGATAATGTTTTAAGAGGTGGATTAACGCCTAAACATTTAGATGTTAAGGAGCTTATTCAGCATGTTAGTTTTGTTCCCACTTATCCTTCGATACTAAAAGGGGAGATGCTAAATGACCAAGAAACAAACTATCCCTGTCCTGTACCCGATTTTGGTTTAACTAAACTAAGGCTAAATGTGGGGGAAGTTTACACAATTTCAACCTATTCCCTAGAGTTACTACTTGTCATGGATGGAGAAGTATTTATTGAAGATATAGCATATAAAGCCGGTGATACTGCGCTTTTGACACCTAATAACATGGTTACAATAAAGGCAAAAAATGACGCAGTGTTATTCAAGTCCTATGTCCCTAAATAGTTTATTCACAATTGAGGAAAATCATTATTTATAAATAATGAATGAAAACCTTATTTTTGTTTCCAAGGCTTTTATAAGAAGCTTACCCTTTAAAGTTAAAAACAAAAAAATGAGATTCAATAAGCAAATATTCGTGGCTTTAGTGATAATGATACTTACTAGTGCTTTATACCGTGTATTACCTGGAAGACCTTATGGGTTTGCACCACAAATTGCTATTGCCTTATTTGGAGGATCTTTATTCGCAAATAAAAAACAATATGCTTTTTTATTGCCAATACTTTCTATGTTTATTTCAGACTTATTATACCAAGTATTATTTACTTATCATTTAACCGCAATGCAAGGTTTTTATGAAGGTCAATTATTAAACTATGTATTAATTGCGGGTACTGCTGTATTTGGTTTTGGTTTACAAAGCAATAAATTCTCTAAATATCTTATCGGCTTTTTAAGTGCACCTACTGCTTACTTTTTAGTTTCTAACTTTTTAGTATGGTCTCAAGGCGGAGGATATCATCATGCATTCTCAATTACTGGTCTTATACAAACTATGGTAGACGGTTTACCTTTCTATCCTTATAGTGTGGCGGGTACTTTAGTATTTGGAGGCGTTTTATTTGGCTCTTTTCGTGTGCTTATACCGAAGTTTAAAGCCATCTAAATTTTAAGTATCTAATAGTAGTTCAACTACTGCTTAGTATTTCAAATATTATTTAGCAGCTTCATTTAATTCGAAAACTTCATCAATTTTCCAAGGGCCATTGTCGGCAGCCTCTGTAGCTAATACATCACATCTATTATTGTGTGGGTTATCACTGTGCCCTTTTACCCAATGAAATTTTATAGAAAAAGGGGCAGCTATTTTATGATAGGTTAACCATAGGTCTTTATTTTTCTTGCCGCCCTTGAAATCGGTTTTGATCCAGTTGTTTAACCATTTTTTTTCTACCGATTCTACTACATATTTACTATCGGTATAAATGTGAATTGGTAGGGTTTTTGTTTTCAAAGCGCTTAAGGCTTTAATCACTGCCAATAATTCCATTCTATTATTAGTGGTTTTACGATAGGCTTCATGTAACTCTTTGGTTTTACCTGCCCACATTAATATAGCACCGAATCCCCCCGGACCTGGATTACCCCTAGAGGAGCCATCGGTATATATAATAATTTTATCCATTTAATTACATAATCAATTGATAATAAGTAGTATAGGTAAATATACGACTGGTACTATTATTTAACTAAAATTAAATTTAATGTGTTTTTCGTACACTTTATTATTTTATCTTTAGTTAGTTAACCTAGTAATAACGATTGAATAGAGATTTTGATTGCATGAAAACCAAAACAGTTAAAAAAGAAAATACGATTAAACTTAGCTTTCATCTTAAGTACAAAACCAATTATGGTCAAAGTATTTGGATCTATGGGGATCATCCATTATTAGGTGGAGGGGAATCTCATAATGCCATTCCACTGGTTTATTTAAATGAAACATATTGGGTATTACATTTGAATTTTCCCAAAACAGACAATGCAGACAAAATAATTTATCATTATTTAATAAAGGATGATAAGGGAACAGAAATACTAGAGTGGGGGAATGATAAAATGCTTGACTTAGCCTCTTTCACAAATGATGAGTTGGTTTTAATAGATACTTGGAATTTTACAGGTCAAATTGAAAATGTATTTTATACAGAGCCCTTTAGTTCAACTTTATTAAAAGACAAACTAGAATCGGCGCTTGCCAAAAAAATAACCAAAACAAAAACGCATTTATTTAAGGTAAAGGCACCTTTATTAAAAAAAGGGCAAAGCTTATGTATGATTGGGGAGTCTGCAGTATTGGGTAATTGGGATATTCAAAAAACAATACCACTTACCAAAATAAAAGACTCGGATTATTTTGAATTAGCCTTAGATTTAAAGGAAACTTCTTTTCCCTTAATTTATAAATATGGAATTTATGATCACAAAAAGAAATTATTTATAAGTTATGAATTGGGCAATAATAGAGTTGTCTATGAACCTGCTAGTAAAAATAAATTAGTTATTTGTAATGATGGTTTTGCCGCCTTAAATAGTACAGAGTGGAAAGGGGCTGGGGTAGCCATTCCTGTATTCTCCTTAAGATCGAATGATGGTTGTGGGGTTGGTGAATTTTCAGATATTAAATTACTAGTAGACTGGTCAAAAAAAATTGGGCTTAAATTAATTCAGCTACTACCTGTAAACGATACAACAGCTACCCATACTTGGATGGATTCTTATCCTTATGCTGCTATATCGGCATTTGCACTACATCCACTACTAATAAGAATAGATGAAATGATTTTGCCGAAGCAAGAAAGTTTAATTGAATCTTATATTCTTGAAAAAGAAAAATTAAATGCATTAGAGGCGGTCGATTATGAAGCAGTGATGAAACTAAAGTGGAAGGTTTTAAGAACCTTGTTTGATAAAAATGGTAAACATGAATTGGCCTCGGCTAGTTACACTGAATTTTTTAAAGACAATGCGCACTGGTTGGTTTCTTATAGTGCATTTTCTTATTTACGAGAATTGCATGGTACAGTTAATTTTAATGCTTGGCCAACACATTCAAAATACAATGAATTAGCTATTCAAAAATTGGCGGACCCTAAGGCTAATACTTATTCAGAAATTAGTTTTTACTATTATGTACAGTATCATTTGCATTTGCAATTAAAGTCGGCTACTAGGTATGCGCATGAAAATGGTATTATTGTAAAAGGAGATATACCTATTGGTGTGTATAGGTTTGGGGCCGATGCCTGGCAGCATTCTGACTTATTTCATATGGACAGACAAGCTGGCGCTCCTCCAGATGATTTTGCAGTGAAAGGACAGAACTGGGGCTTTCCTACTTATAACTGGGAAAAGATGGCCTCTACCAATTATAGTTGGTGGAAACTTCGCTTCGAGCAAATGCGTTTTTATTTTGATGCTTTTAGAATTGATCATATTTTAGGATTTTTTAGAATTTGGAGTATACCTATGCATGCAATAGATGGCATTATGGGACGTTTTGTTCCTGCCATTCCAGTAAGCTTGCACGAGTTTCATAGTAAGGGCATTTCATTGGATGCGAACAGATTTACCCAACCCTACATTAATGAAACTAATTTGTTTCAACTATTTGGCTACGATAACGAGTATGTAAAAAATAATTATTTAGAAGCTATAGGAGATGGGCAGTTTTCATTCTTGCCTGCTTTTAAAACACAGGTGGAACTGGTGCATCATTTTAAAACCCTACCTAATGACGATTGGCAAAATAAAATACAAGATGGTTTAATGCAACTATTAACCAATGTAATTTTATTTGAAGACGAAAAGCCGGGCCTTTATCATTTCAGATTTAATATCGAAGGAACATCCTCTTTTCAATCACTTGATGATAAAACAAAGCAAGTACTTAGAGAATTGTATGTAAATTATTTCTTTGTCAAACAAAACAATGCTTGGGAGAAAGAGGCTTTAGAAAAACTACCTAATTTAAAAAGAGCCACTAATATGCTTATTTGTGGAGAGGATTTAGGATTAGTGCCCGCTTGTTTACCTGAAGTAATGAAGCAGTTAGGCATTTTAAGTTTGGAAGTGCAAAGAATGCCTAAGGCAAACAATAGTTTATTCTTTAATCCCAAAGATGCGCCTTATTTAAGTGTAGTTACACCTTCCTCTCATGATACAAGTACTTTAAGAGGATGGTGGGAGGAAGACCCTTCTAAAACGCAGCAATTTTTTAAAGAACAATTAGAACAGTCTGTAGAAGCGCCTAAATTTTGTGAGCCTTGGATTAACAAAGCCATACTTATTCAACATTTATATTCGCCCGCAATGTGGTCAATATTTCAATTGCAAGATTTTTTAGGCGTAGATGCAAAATTAAGAAGGCAAGACCCACATGCTGAAAGAATTAATGAACCAGCAAATCCTAAACATTATTGGCGCTATAGAATGCATCTTAGTTTAGAAACCCTAATAGCATCGAAAAGCTTCAATGAACAGTGGGCTATAGCCGTTAAAGAATCTGGCCGCTAAATAGGCCTATTTAGTATCTTAGCTAAAATTTTAAAAGTGCAATTAGATTTTTGGGAACAACAAATACCATTTGAATATCCATTCACCATTTCTAATGGAAGAACTAAAACGCATCAGCATAGTTTGATGATAAGATTGTCTTTAGGCAATTGGCAGGGTTATGGAGAAGCGCCAGCCATTGTTTATTATAATGTCACAGTGGAATCAATGATGGAGCTTTTAGAGAAAAATAGAAAGCTTATTGAAAAATTTGCATTAATAGATCCCGAACGCTTCTGGCATTTTTTACATCATTTATTTCCCAATGATCCCTTTTTAGTTTCAGCATTAGATATGGCTGGCTGGGATTTATTCGGGCAAATGAAAAAACAGCCTATCCATGAAATTTGGAATACGCCTTGGAATGAAGAAACACCTACACCTATTTGTGATTATACCTTGGGTATTGATACCACTACTAAGATGGTGGAGAAAATGAAAGCACATCCATGGCCAATATATAAAATTAAAGTAGGTACCGATTATGATATTGAAATGATTACAGCGTTGCGTGCACATACAAGTGTACCACTGCGTGTAGATGCCAATGCAGGATGGACTACTGAAGAAGCCTTGCAAAAAATTCCAGCCTTAGCAGACTTAGGGGTGGAATTAGTGGAACAACCTTTAGCAAAAGATAATTGGGAAGGAATGGCGCAACTAAAAGCAGCCTCAACACTTCCTTTATTTGCAGATGAGTCCTGTGTGTTTGAAAAAGATGTAGCTACTTGTGCCAATTATTTTCATGGCATTAATATTAAACTCACTAAATGTAGTGGCCTTACACCAGCAAACAGAATGATTAAAGAAGCGAAAACCTTAGGCATGAAGATAATGATGGGTAGCATGAATGAATCGGTGATTGGTTCTGCTGCTATTGCGCAGTTCTTGCCACAACTTGATTATGTAGATATTGACGGCCCATTACTAATGACAGAATTAAATGCAGTTGGGCTTGACTATAATATGGAAAATAATAAGGGTAAGATAATCCCATTAACTAGGCCGGGATTAGGGGTTCAATTTAGAATGCCGTTTAAAAAATAAGTATGACACCAGAACGCAGTGAAAAATTATTAAAAGTATTAAGTAAGCGACAAGCAAATTTGACCGTGGTGCTTGAGAATGTGCAAGACCCGCATAATGTGTCTGCCGTAATGCGTACATGCGATGCTGTGGGTATTCAAGATATTTATGTAGTGACTACAAAAATACCTAGACATAAAAAATGGGGTTATAGAAGTAGTAGTAGTGCTTTAAAATGGTTAACTATTCATGAGTTCGATTCACTAGAAGAATGCGTGAAAGAGCTGAGAACAAAATTCACTAAAATATTAACCACACATTTATCCAGTGATGCATTAAGCCTACACGATATTAATTTTACAGAGTCGGTGGCACTAGTTTTTGGTAATGAACATGCAGGTGTAACGGAAGAATGTAGAAACTTAGCCGCTGGTAATTTTATTATACCACAAATGGGCATCATTCAAAGCTTAAATATATCGGTGGCCTGTGCAGTGAGCATTTACGAAGCCATGAGACAGAAAATGAATGCAGGGCATTATGAGAAAGCTTCTTTGCCTCAAGCGCAAATGGATAGTTTATTAACGCAGTGGGGATTTGAAGAAGAAACACCTGAAGTGTACAATAGTTCTAAGTTGAAAAGGTCTTAAAAACTCACCAATTACATTTGCTCTGGAACAGCAATACCTAAAGCGCTCATTGCTTTTTGCAAAGTAGCTGCTGTTAAAATACCCAATTGAATTCTTAATTGTTTTTTAATTTCCGATTCTGCATTGGAAATAGAATGTTCGGCGTAAAAGGTATTGAATAATTTAGCCAAGTTAAAAGCGTATATGGCAATTTTAGAAGGGTCTAAGTTTTCAGCAGCCTCATTCACCATAGCAGGGAAGGTGGAAAGTTCAATAGCTAATTGTTTTTCTAAAGGCAATAGCTCATTATTAGTAAGTTCTATAGTGGTACCTGTTTTTCTTAATATACTTTTTATACGCGCATGGGTGTATTGAATAAATGGACCAGTAAATCCATGAAAATCGATACTTTCTTCTGGGTTGAATATCATTTTCTTTTTAGGATCTACTCTTAATAAGAAAAATTTAAGGGCGCCCAGTCCAATAGTATTATACAGTGCTATTAATTGCTCGCTGGTAAAATCGGAAACCTTACCTAAGGCTTCTGTTTTTTCTTTAGAGATATTAATCATCTCGTCTACTAAATCATCTGCATCAACCACAGTACCTTCACGGCTTTTCATCTTTCCAGTAGGAAGTTCCACCATGCCATAGCTTAAATGGTAAATACCATCTGCAGCAGGTTGTTGTAGTTTTTGACAAATTAATTTTAAAACTTTGAAATGATAATTTTGTTCATCACCCACCACATAAATACTAGCATCGGTATTAAATTCTTTCTGTTTTAATTGAGCTAATCCAATGTCTTGTGTCATATACACAGAAGTACCATCTTTACGACGCACAATTTTTTCATCTAAGCCATCGGGTGTTAAGTCTATCCAAACAGAACTATCTTCTTTTTGATAAAATACTTTTTTAGTAAGTCCTTCTTCTACTAATTCTTTTCCTAATAAATAAGTATTGCTCTCGTAATAGGTTTTGAAAAAATCAGAACCTATTTTTTTATAAGTGACTTCAAAGCCTTCGTACACCCAAGTATTCATCTTCTTCCATAAGTCTAGGGTAGCAGTGTCGCCTTGTTCCCATTTCAACAACATTTCCTGTGCCCCTTTTAAAATAGGTGCTTCTTTTTCTGCCATTTCTTGCATCATACCACCCGCTACTAATTCAGCTACTTGGGCTTTATAGGCATCGTTGTATTTAACGTAATAGTCTCCTACAAAGTGGTCGCCTTTTTTATTGGTAGAAGTTGGTGTAGCGCCATTTGCAAATAATTGCCAAGCAATCATACTTTTACAAATATGAATACCTCTGTCATTTACAATACAAGTTTTCACTACTTCGTGTCCTTGCAGTTTTAAAATTTCTGCAATACTCCAACCTAAAAAATTATTTCTTAAGTGACCTAAGTGTAAAGGCTTATTGGTATTAGGGGAGGAATACTCCACCATAATTTTTCTTTTATGCTCAACAGCAGGTATTAACTTATTAGGCGATAAGTTCTTTATAAACTCAAACCAGTAATCATTGCTAATAGTAAAATTCAAAAATCCTTTCACAATATTGAACTTAGTAATTATAGTTGGTAGCGCCTTTTGCATCGCATTACCTAATTCATTACCTACAAGTTCTGGGTTCTTGCCAAGCTGTTTTACAAAAGCAAAAAGTACAATAGTATAGTCTCCTTCAAATTCAGGTTTAGTAGCATTCACTAATACTTGATCAGGTTCTATTTTAACCTGGTATATGCTATCTAAGCTTGCAGATGTGGTCTGCTTTAAAAGAGTTATTAAATTCATAAATTGGGCTTGCCTATGGCAAAAGTAATTAATTAAGATTATCTTAGCGCATTGATGTTGAAACTACACGACTTTATTAGCAAAGTTATTCTTGGATTGATAGATTGGTTTTATCCCATTTTCAAGAAAATGATGCCCTTAAAAACTTTCAGATACGCTGCCTGTGGTGGTGCAAATACTATATTAGATATTAGCTTATTCTTTGTTTCTTATAATTATATCTTACATAAAGAGATTATTAATATAGGTATGCTTAGTATAAGCCCCCATATTGCCTCCTTTATCATTTCTTTCTGCATCACCTTTCCTATAGGCTTTTATTTAAGCAGGTATGTAGTTTTTCAGGAAACCACGGTTACCAAGCGTAAGCAACTCATGAAGTATTTCATTGTAGTGCTAGGCTGTGTCCTACTTAATTATGGCTTTTTAAAGCTATTTGTTGATTATTTGGGTTGGTATCCTACCATGGCTAAGATCGTCACCACCTTTTTTGTGGTTATATTCAGCTATACCAGTCAAAAGAACTTCACTTTTAAGGGTTCTAATAAGCTCTAATTCTCTGCCTTTTCTACCCCTTTTTGGGGTTAATATGTCAATTAGGACCTCTATAAACTACCTTTTACTGCCATATATGACAAATTTGCATCTCTAGGCAGGCTTACCCTTTATGGCATAAAGATTGACTAAAGTAGAGTAATTAAACATTGAAAATCAAGCATTATGGCAAAAATTATAGGAATTGACTTAGGTACGACCAACAGTTGCGTATCTGTAATGGAAGGTGGCGAACCAGTGGTGATCGCCAATGACGAGGGTCGTAGAACAACCCCATCGGTAGTAGCCTTCTTAAAAAATGGCGAGCGTAAAGTAGGAGATCCTGCTAAGCGTCAAGCTATCACAAACCCTGAAAACACTATTTCTAGTGTAAAACGTTTCATGGGTCGTCGTTTTAATGAGATAACTGAAGAAAAGTCTCATTGGAGTTATAAAATTGTACAAGGCGAGAACGACACCGTGCGTGTAGATATAGACGGTCGTATGTATACACCACAAGAAATTTCTGCAATGGTTTTACAGAAGATGAAAAAAACTGCAGAAGATTATTTAGGCACTGAAGTAACAGATGCAGTAATTACTGTACCTGCTTATTTTAACGATGCTCAAAGACAAGCTACTAAAGAAGCAGGCGAAATTGCAGGATTAAATGTGCGTAGAATTGTAAACGAACCTACTGCTGCAGCTTTGGCTTATGGTTTAGATAAGAAAAATGTAGAACAAAAAATAGCGGTATTCGATTTAGGTGGTGGAACTTTTGATATTTCTATCTTGGATTTAGGAGATGGTGTATTTGAAGTAAAATCTACTAACGGAGATACACATTTAGGTGGTGATGATTTCGATAAAGTGATCATGGACTTTTTAGCAGATGAATTTAAAAAACAAGAAGCAATTGATTTAAGAAAAGATCCAATGGCTTTACAAAGATTAAAAGAAGCTGCAGAGAAAGCAAAAGTAGAATTAAGTTCTTCTTCTGAAACAGAAATTAACTTGCCTTACATTACTGCTGTAGATGGTGTTCCTAAACACTTAGTTTTGAAATTAACAAGAGCAAAATTTGAATCATTAGCAGATAATTTATTTGCTCGTTGTTTAAAGCCTTGTGAACTAGCATTGAAAGATGCTGGTTATTCAGTATCACAAATAGATGAAGTTATTTTAGTAGGAGGTTCTTCAAGAATTCCTAAAGTTCAAGAAATAGTTGAAAAGTTCTTTGGTAAAAAACCTAACCGTTCTGTAAACCCTGATGAAGTGGTAGCAATTGGTGCAGGTATCCAAGGGGCAGTATTAACAGGAGATGTAAAAGATGTATTGTTATTAGACGTTACACCTTTAAACTTAGGTATTGAAACAATGGGTGGCGTAATGACTACAATGATTGCTTCTAACACAACTATTCCTACTAAGAAAACAGAAGTTTATTCTACCGCTAGCGATAATCAACCAGGTGTACAAATTCATGTATTACAAGGAGAGCGTCCAATGGCTACTCAAAATAAAAGTTTAGGTATGTTTAACTTGGATGGTATTCCACCAGCACCAAGAGGCGTTCCTCAAATTGAAGTTACTTTTGATATTGATGCAAATGGTATCTTAAATGTAAGTGCAAAAGATAAAGGTACTGGTAAAGAACAAAAAATTAGAATTGAAGCGGGTAGTGGTTTAACGAAGGAAGAAATTGAAAAAATGAAAGCCGAAGCAAAAGCCAACGAAGCAGGTGATAAAATAGAAAAAGAAAGAGTAGAAAAATTAAACCAAGCGGACAGCTTAATTTTCCAAACTGAAAAGCAATTGAAAGAATTTGGCGATAAAATTTCTGCAGATAAAAAAGCACCTATTGAAACCGCTTTAGCGAATTTGAAAGAAGCACATGCTTCTCAAGATACTGCTAAAGTAGACACTGCTTTAGAAGCAATGAACACTGCATGGACTGCTGCAAGTGAAGAAATTTACAAAGCACAAGCAGCTGGAGCAGCTGGCCCTGAAGCGGGTACTGCAGGAGCAGAACAAGCAGGCGGACAAGCAAATGGTGGAGCAGCCAATGATACAGTTGAAGATGCTCAGTTTGAAGAAGTAAAATAAGCTTGATTGCCTTTATTGGCAGAAAGTATTATCATAATGTTAAGCCCTTTCAGTATTCACTGAGAGGGCTTCTTTATTTAAATAAGTTTAGTGTACCTTCGCGCAGCATAAATTATATATGAAGAGAATTGAAAGACATAGAGCCATTTTAGGCGTAGACGATAAAGCTACTTTAAGCGATCTAAAAAAAGTATATCGTAAGATTATGATGGAATGGCATCCCGATAAATTTCAAGACAGTGATGAGGCTAAAAAAATGGCAGAAGAAAAGTCGGCTAAATTAATTGCGTCTTATCATTTTTTAGTGAGCGTACATATTGAAACACATGAAGCCACCAAGGATGCCTATATAGCCACTACAACAGATGCCAGTATTGATGACTTTGAATTTAAATCTGAAATACTTAGATTGGTATTTTCTGATGGCAATGAATATGAATACTATGGGGTGCCCAAGGCTATTTATGTGAAGCTAGTCAATGCCGACACACCTGATCGTTTTGCAAGACGACATATCTACGAAAATTACTTATACAGAAGTACCAGCAAGATTGTTGGAGGAAACGAGTAATTGTGTACAATTAGCTCAACAAATCGTAAAATATTTTCCTTTTTTTGTAAGAAATAAATAGGTAATTGTAGTAATTTTAGTACTTACTATTTATAACAATTACTACTATGGAAAACAATACAAATGGGGCTGCAAAATGTCCTTTTACAGGTGCCTCTACTGCATCAAAAGTGACTAGTGCTGGGACAAGAAATACCGATTGGTGGCCCAATCAATTAAGATTAAATATTTTAAGACAACATTCTTCTTTAACTAATCCAATGGATGCTTCTTTTAATTATACAGAAGCATTCAAGTCTTTGGATTTAAAAGCAGTGAAAAAAGACATTGTTGATTTAATGACCAGTTCACAAGATTGGTGGCCTGCAGACTATGGTCATTACGGACCTTTCTTTATTCGTATGGCTTGGCATAGTGCTGGAACTTATAGAACTACCGATGGTCGTGGTGGTGGAGGAGCAGGTATGCAAAGATTCGCCCCTTTAAATAGCTGGCCCGACAATACTAATTTAGATAAAGCCCGTTTATTATTATGGCCTATTAAAAAGAAGTATGGTCAAAAATTATCTTGGGCAGATTTAATGATACTGGCAGGTAACTGCGCATTAGAATCGATGGGCTTTAAAACCTTTGGTTTTGCAGGGGGTCGTGCCGATGTTTGGGAACCACAGGAAGATGTGTATTGGGGTGCAGAGCGTGAGTGGTTAGGAGATAAAAGATATAGTGGAGACCGTGATTTAGAAAATCCTTTAGCAGCAGTGCAAATGGGATTAATATATGTAAACCCAGAAGGGCCTAATGGCAATCCTGACCCTATTGCTTCTGCAAGAGATATTCGTGAAACATTTGCGCGTATGGCCATGAATGATGAAGAAACAGTTGCCTTAATTGCAGGTGGACATACCTTTGGTAAAACACATGGCGCTGCCGATCCAGGAAAATATGTAGGTAAAGAACCAGCAGGTGCAGGAATTGAAGAACAAGGTTTAGGATGGAAGAATACTTTGAATTCTGGAAATGGAGTAAATACCATTACTTCAGGTTTAGAAGGTGCATGGACAACTACACCTACTAAATGGAGTAATAATTATTTTGAAAACTTATTTGGCTTTGAGTGGGAATTAGCGAAGAGCCCTGCAGGAGCGCATCAGTGGAAACCTAAGGCTGGCGCAGGTGCTGGCACAGTGCCCGATGCACATGATCCTTCATTGAAACATGCACCCACCATGTTAACCACCGATATCGCATTAAGAGTAGACCCTGCTTACGGACCTATCTCAAAAAGATTTTATGAAAACCCAGATCAATTTGCAGACGCCTTTGCAAGAGCTTGGTTTAAATTAACACATCGTGATATGGGACCTCGTTCTCGTTATGTAGGAACTGAAGTACCAGCAGAAATTTTAATCTGGCAGGATCCTTTACCTGCAGTTACACATAAATTAATTGATGCATCAGATATTAGCACATTGAAATCAAAAATTTTAGCAAGCGGTGTTTCTGTTTCAGCTTTAGTTGCAGCAGCATGGGCATCAGCTTCTACTTTCCGTGGATCAGATAAACGTGGTGGTGCCAATGGTGCACGTATTCGTTTAGCACCACAAAAGTTTTGGGCTGCGAATAATCCAGCACAATTATCTAAAGTATTAGATGCATTAGAAGCTATTCAAAAAGAATTTAATGCAGCGAATAAAGAGAAGCAAGTTTCACTTGCAGATTTAATCGTATTAGGTGGAGCTGCTGCTATTGAAAAAGCAGCGAAAGACGGAGGGCATGATGTGAAAGTTCCTTTTACGGCTGGTAGAACAGACGCCACAGAAGCGCATACCGATGTAGAATCTTTTGCAGTTTTAGAACCTATTGCAGATGGTTTTAGAAATTATATCAAACCTCGCACCATGTTATCTCCAGAAGATATGATTATTGATAAATCGCAGTTATTAAACTTAACTGCTCCTGAAATGACTGTATTGTTAGGAGGTTTAAGAGTTTTAGATACCAATTTTGATAATTCAAAGCATGGCGTATTTACAAGTAAACCAGGTGTATTAAGCAATGACTTCTTCGCCAACTTAATAGACTTCAGTACTACATGGAAGGCTGCCGATGCACATCAATACATATTTGAAGGAAGCGATAGAGCTACTGGAAAAGTAAAATGGACAGGCACTAGAGTTGATTTAATATTTGGTTCAAATTCTGAATTGCGTGCACTTGCAGAAGTATATGCATGTGATGATGCCAAAACAAAATTCGTTCATGACTTTATTGCCACATGGGATAAGGTAATGAACTTGGACCGCTTCGATTTAGCATAAATTTAAAAATAAAAAAGCCTTCCTTAATATTAGGGAGGCTTTTTAAATTGTATTTGTATATGAAAAAGTTTTTTCAATTAGTATTTACTGCAATATTTTTTACTACTTCATTCTTTACTACTTCTTTAATGGCGCAAACTGCTCAAGACTTGGTAAAAAAATCAATTCAAGAGCAGCAAACTAGTATAGTGGATGAATTTAAAACCTTATTATCTATTCCTAATGTTGCTTCTAATCCAAAAGGTTTGCAAGAAAATGCGCAGTGGATTATGAATTATATGAAAGCAAAAGGCATAGAGGATATAAGTTTACTAACACTTCCAAATAGTCAAATGCCGCCTGTAGTTTATGGAGAAGTGAAAGTGCCAGGTGCAACAGAAACTATTATATTTTATGCCCACTACGATGGTCAACCCGTTGACACAACTAAATGGTTCCCAGGTTTGCATCCTTTCAAACCAAGCTTATATTCTGGCATGTATGAAAAAGAGGCTATAGTACTGCCTTGGTTAACAAAGGGCAGTAATTATGATATGAATGCAAGAATTTATGCAAGAGGAGCCTCCGATGATAAAGCAGGAGTGATGGCCATTATAAATGCCTATGCACAATTAAAAGTCTTAAATATAAAACCTACTGTTAATATTAAATTTTTCTTTGAAGGAGAAGAAGAAGCAGGTTCACCTAATTTAGAAGCATTTTTAGAATTGTATAAAAATAAGTTAGCGGCTAATTTTTGGATAATCTGTGATGGCCCCGTGCATCAGTCAGGTAAAAAACAATTAGTCATGGGTGTGAGAGGAGATACACATTTAGAACTAACTGTATTTGGCCCTAAGCGCCCTTTACATTCAGGACATTATGGTAATTGGGTATTGAACCCTGCCATGGAACTGGTAAGATTACTGGCTAGTATGAAAAATGAAAAAGGTGAAGTAACCATTAAAGGTTTTTACGATGATGTAATGCCTTTAACCAATGCAGAAAAACAAGCATTGGCTAAAGTGCCTTCAGTGGAAGCGCAGTTAAAAGATGAATTAGGTATTAATGCCACAGAAAGAGAAGGTGCTTTAAATGACGCCTTACAATTACCTTCTTTAAATATTAATGGTATACAAAGTGCCGGGGTAGGTAAGTATTCAGCTAATGTAATTCCTACTAAGGCTATTGCATCTGTGGATATGAGATTGGTGGTAGGAAATAATTGGGAAAAGCAACAACAAAAAGTAATTGATCATATCATAGCCCAAGGCTTTTTTGTAACAGACAAAGAACCCGCCGACGAGGAAAGAAAATTAAATGCTAAAATTTGTATGGTGGTCAGGGACAAGAAAAGTTACAATGCACAAAAAACTTCTTTAGATAATCCTTATGTAAGTAGAATTTCAAAAGCAATATCACTAGTAAGTAATGAACAACCCGTATTACTTCCTACACTAGGAGGTAGTTTGCCTTTATTTGTATTTGAGAAAGTATTGAAAACATCTCCTGTGACAGTACCCATTGCCAATCATGACAATAACCAGCATGCCGAGAATGAAAACATAAAGTTGAAGAACTTTTTTGAAGGGATTCAGTTGTTTTCTTCTATTATGACCATGGAGAAATAATAGTTTTGAGAATATTTAGTATATTGAATGTAGAAACTATAGATATCTATTACTAAATATTATTTTCAATGAAAACATTTTTCAAGAATAAACTTGTTCGTGTAATTTCTTTTGTACTTGTTATTACATCTTCCTTTGCATTTTCCGTTCCTATAACCGTTCCTGGTTTAGTTGACTGGGCCATGGTAGCGCGTATACGCGAGGAAGGTTTACAGCATTCTAAAGTAATGGAGTACGAATCATATATAGTAGATGTATTAGGTGCGAGACTTACTTTGTCTCGTGATATGCAAAGAGCACAAGTATGGGCCTTGGATGAAATGAAAAAAATGGGATTAAGCCAAGTGAATAGCGAAGCCTATATGGACTATGGTGTTACCTGGGATAATGAATATGTATCGGCACATATGATTGAACCCGATTATATGCCACTCAATGCTTATCCTGTTGCTTATACTGCTGGCACAGTAGGTAAAATAAATGCAGAGGCAATGGTGGTAGATATTCAATCTAAGGAAGATATTGAATTGTATAGAGGTAAATTAAAAGGTAAAGCAGTTTTAATTTCTAATCCTGCTGTTATCGATTTGCAAACACTTACTAATGGAGTACACCGTTATAATAATGATGAACTTAATGCACTAGAGCAAGCAGCTATTACACCCATTAAACCAAATCCAGCAAGGGTTATTAAAAATCCAACAATTATAACAGCAGTAGAGCGCTTGGCTTTTTTAAAATCTGAAAATGTAGCAGTGGTTTTACAAACAGATGGTAATAGACTAGGTATTGTGCCTGCTTATTCTCGTCCTGGTGTAAGAGAAGATGGTTGGTCTGCTGCAGGAATGAAAAACTCATCACCCATTTTAGCAGTTACTCCAGAACATTATAATAGAATGTACCGTGTTTTAAAAAGAGGCATTGCTGTTAAAATAGAATTTGAAATAAAAAATAAAATAGGAGATAAGGTTGAACAAGCAATGAATCTTGTAGGTGAAATTCCAGGTACCGATCCTAAAGAAGGTATTGTTATGGTAGGTGCCCATTTTGATACATGGCATGGAAGTTCTAATGCAAGTGATAATTCATCTGGCACAGCAGTCGCATTGGAAGCCATGCGTATACTTAAAACATTAGGTGTAAAACCAATGCGTACTATTCGTATTGCTTTATGGTCTGGTGAAGAACAAGGCCTGTATGGTTCTCGTGCCTATGTACAAAAACATTTTGGTGACCCTCGTAATGCAGCCATTGGTGTTAAGCCAGAGTATGAAATGTTATCTGCTTATTTTAATCAAGACTATGGTGCTGGACAATATCGTGGTATATACTTACAAGGTAATGAAGCAGCAAGAACTATGCTTACTGCATGGATGGAGCCTTTTCGTGATTTAGGTATGAATATGGTATCTAACCAAAGCCTAGGAAGCACCGACCATGTTTCATTTGATGAAGTGGGTCTTCCTGGCTTTCAATATTTACAAGACAGAACACCTGGTACTGCAGGGCACACTAACCTTGATTATCTTGAAGGCATTCAGCCAGAAGACTTAATGAAGAACGCAACTATTATGGCATCTTATATTTATCATGCTGCTATGGCAACGGAGAAGGTTCCTAGGAAATTAATGCAGGTAAAATAAAATTGTATTATGAGATATAGTGTCATACTATTTATTTTATTTATGCTTGTTCCAAAAAAGAATCTTCACCTGATGTTATCCCTCGAGTTATCATTAAACTTTCTTCTTGTGATTCTATTAAGCAAGGCTTATTAAAAACTAGTGCAGATACTATAAGATTATTATCATGTGTGTCTATTACCGGATGTGATTCTATAAGGTTAGGCGTGATTAAGCTCACTAAAGCTGATTCAATTAGGTTATCTGCATGTATAAAATTTAGCGGTTGTGATTCACTAAGACTTGGACTAATAGAAAAAACACAACAAAATATTGACAGACTCAATTGTTATTTAGAAATAGGACAAAAATATAAAGGCGGAATTATTGCTTATATCTTACAATCAGGTGATCCTGGTTATGTTTCAGGAGAATTGCATGGTCTAATTGCATCAACATCGGATTTTTCAGTAGGTGCTGAATGGGGTTGTTATACAAAAGTACTTACTGGAGCAGACGGCTTAAGATTAGGTACAGGGAATCAAAATACAATTGATATAATAGCTGGTTGCACTACCACGGGTATTGCCGCTAGACTTTGTGGAGATTTAGTGCAAGAGGGATATTCAGATTGGTATTTACCTAGTAAAGATGAGTTAAATAAATTGTTCTTGAATAAACTTGCTATTGGAGGCTTTACCAGCGGCAAAGAAAATTATTGGACTTCTTCAGAGGGCAGTTTCGATGACGCTTGGATACAGAATTTCATTACGGGTGGGCAGACTAATCCTCGTAAGGATAATATTTATGCTGTTCGTTCAATTAGGAGTTTTTAAAAAAAACCCTTTCAGGACTGTCGTTTTTCACTGCGTTCAAAACGACTTCCAAAGGGGGGCGTACCCAAACCCTTTTAGGACTGTCGTTTTTCACTAAGTTCAAAACGACTGCCTAAAAGTTGGTCTTACCCAAACCCTTTCAACAATATCGCAAAGCGATATTGTTGGGTTTTTTGCTTCTCATCTGTTTACAAAAGCAAGCTTTTGACACAGCTTCGAAACAAAAAACCCTGTCCCGAAAATCGTGACAGGGTTTGTGCCCAGAACAGGAATCGAACCTGCACATCC
>Ga0214919_10003308_pt1 | contig 24481 bp, 62 predicted proteins | sample LL1503_MetaG_FD_177994 | JGI IMG/M metagenome (GOLD analysis project Ga0214919, IMG submission 177994) | Freshwater microbial communities from Lake Lanier, Atlanta, Georgia, United States - LL-1503 | ecosystem: Environmental > Aquatic > Freshwater > Lake | place: USA: Georgia | collected... | reverse complement strand
TTTCATCTACGCCAGCTTCTAGTTCATCGGTGATGTCGCCTGTTACATTGTATGTTTTGCCGTGAACCTTAAATACTTTCTTTCCTGCTTTGATAGCATTCATTCTAGCATCAGTAAACACATTGGATTCCATAATTTTATCTAAGAATGTGTCAGCAAACTGTTTGCATTTGTTGCGTAGTTGTTTGTCAGCAGTTTCCATTAGATTAAACTGCCTAGTGTCATCATCCTGTGTGGGATCCATGTAACCACAGTACACTTTTTTAACTGTGCTGCGATTTATGAGTTCAGTGCAACTGACGCCATCACGTTCAGTCATTTGTTCATTGCATGGACTCAGTGTTGTTATTATGATACTGCCTTGGGGAATGTCACCATATTTGTCTGCATAGTCCGTCATGGCTGCATGTTCAGCATGTATGCGTTTGCCATTTTCACCTGGACGATTTAATCTAGCAACAATCTGATTATCGGGATCCACAACTGCGGCAGCAACCATACCATAGTAGTCAGGCCGATCCTGTTTTCCTTTCACAATCATGCCACACAACTTGGATAATATCTTATCCAGCTTGCGGTAGTTGTGGATTTCAAAGTCGCTGGCTCTCATTTTTTGTTTGGCACACAGTTGTTGACGCGAACACCGCCTTTGATTTTGGTGCCTTCCTTGTGCTTGCCTGTCCAACACTTGGGATCTAGACGTTGTTTCATTTCTGAAATCATTTGTTCGCCTTGCTCAATCATCTGTGCCATCTGTTCAATACTTTCACAATTCCATCTGCGTAGTGCTAGAGCTTTAGGAGTAGGCTTACCATTGGGTTTCTTCATTGGGCCTTTGTTGCCTCCCATTCTAGCACAGAATGATTTGCGACGTTTGGCTGCTTTTGAGCCTGCTTTTAGTTTGCTGGGCTTGGTAGTTACCGCTGTTTTTAGTTTGCTGCCTGGATTCTCTCTGCGATAAGCATTCACAGCTTTTTGACTTAGACCATCTGTCTTGTCTCGCTGGTTGACCTTGTTCCAATCTTCGGTTATAAATTCAGTTGCTTTCATGCGCCACTCCAAGTTGCATATAATCCAGTTCTCGATCCATGCTCATCATATATTTTACTCAATTCTGTTTTTACTACTGGAGCAAGTTCTCCTGATCCCGGCATAACATCAAAGGCAAAATAATGTATACCGGGCGGCTTACTTGGCCCAATATATTGGCCGCCTAATCGTCCCATGATTGTATCAATGTCTTTCTCTGCCCATTCTGGATTATCAAATCGAGCCTTGTTTATCATAACATACCCTTTGATCTCAACACCCGGAATGGCAACCAGGCTCAGCCAGTTTCTGCGGCCACCGGGTGTTTGACTCTGACCGGCAAGCAATGGTCTTCGGAGTATGCTCAACGCAACGCCATACAAGGATTTGGCCACACCTTGCCCGCGATAATCTTCATCTACGGTTATGGTGTCAACTTGTAGGGCACCCTTCAATGGAAAATACGGAGAATCTTCTAATACTAATTTCCCAATCAATGTTCCTGGCCCATCTTCACTTTGATTGCGTTCCCAATCTTTCAGTCTCCAGGCAAATTCTTCTCCATCTTCGCTTGGCATTTTGACTGGTTTTGGTGTGGTATTAGCACTATCCCACAGTTTGATAATAATACCATCTTCCATGTGATTAGCTTCTGTGCTGTACATAAACGCATTCGTGCCGGGAAGTTTTTTGATATTTTTATCGCCGGCACCAATTCGCAATGATTTTTTACCGCCAGTATATTCATTACCGGGCATTCGATCAATTTCGTTTAGTATTTCGTGTGCTCTCATAGTTCTGTTAGGTCTTCTAACGTTAAAGGTAAATTGGCCATGCCAGCACCAAACAGTGCAAGGCCAATGTAAATTCCTTTAAACAGGGCTGTAAGGGTTTCGCGGCTTATCATATCCATCATCCTCGGGGTATACTGGATATTTATCTGGATTAGTCGGCTCTTCCGCACTTGGCTCGTTTTGCATTTGTTAGTGCTCCAAAGTCTACAGGCCATTCTTGACCCGGTGCTATTTCTTTAAATCCCGAAGGCAATGCGTACTTAACTCCAGCTTCTTGTTGAATCTGTGCGATAGTCTTGCGGAATGCTGTTAGATCGTTGCCTAGATTAGGATAAGGTGCTACGTGAGGGAACGCCCATCCAGCAACTTGTTTAGTATTATTATTGATTACAATTTTGTAGTAGCCGTGTGGAACAAGAACTCCGTTACCAATAACTTTATCACCGTTGCCGTAGAAAGCACCAACAAAGATTGTATAGCTTTGATTAGTCTGCACTGCCCATCCACGAACCGCTGTTTCTAATAGTTTCCAAATACCACGGTTCAAACTTCCGGCTTGCGGATACATGTTAGTCATTAAGAATGATTCGTATTCTACTTGCTCACTCCACGATAAGTCCCCGTCTGGTGCCGCATGCCCTTTGTCGTAGCCTGTACCAACATAGTCGTCTGGACGAGCTCCTGTTCCTTTTAAGCTGACATCAGCAACAAAAGCGTTAGTGCGTGGAAAGCATCCAAGGGCGTTAGGAGGTGTTAGTGTATAAGCAACATACACAGGAATCTTTACAGGTGCATCGTATGCTACAAGGTATGCTTCACGGCAAATAGGAATAGCCGTACGGGTCGTTTGTGCAAAGCCGTATGGGCTATGTACAGCACAGGCTTGCGGTGGTAATGGAGCACGTTGCTCCCAGGCTTGGGCCAGTCCTGCCGCTGACAGCAGAACTAAGGCTAATAATCTTTTCATGTAGTACTCCAATTAAGTACTACTATTTAACCCAAACCCAGGGTTTACAAGAATTTATGCCATTCAGTATGCATTAGATTAAAAGAAAGCTTCTTTCTCTTGTTCACTAGTTCATAGTAATCTGGCTTGTAAGGCTTGATCCTTGGCTTATATCCTAGCTTGTCACTTTTACTTGCATTGCATGGGCCGCATGCTGTGGTACAATTTTCCCAAGTGCTTTTGCCACCTTTGCTGACTGGCAAAACGTGGTCCAGTGTGGCATCCTTGCGATCTATTTTAACACCACAATACTGACATTCACAGTTGTCTCGTAGGTACACATTGCTTCGGCTAAAACGAACACTGTTTTTTGGTTTCATATAGTCGCGAAGAATCATAACACTGGGTACTTGTGTTTCCCATGTGGCTGAATGAACTATCCAGCTGTCGTGCCATTCCAACACGCCAGCTTTGTCCAGCACCAAGTATCTGATTGATTCTTGCCAAGTTAGTGTACTCAATGGCATATAGCTAACGGGCATGCCGTCAGCGTTAAGTAAAAGGCAGTCTGCCATTTTGAAACCTCTCTAGTTGTGTTACAGACCCAACTGAAGTATTTATTATACAGAAGATTACAGTTTATGTCAATATGTTTTCAGCAAATTCTTGAGCACTGTGATCCAACGCTGAACACCATTGTTCAGCGCCGTCAGAATCAAATGCCAAATCTAAATTTGATGTTGCTGTACACCAGGAGTGCTCTTTGGTCCATGGGGCAACACCATTCATTTCGCTCATCAATTGGTTAGTTGCCCAACCACACATGCCCAAAAACATACGCCATTGTCTAGGACAATCTCCCGTTGAAAATCTTGGAAGAATGTCTTCTGCACTGCTAACACTGAATGTATCATTTAGGCGCATGGTGTTTGTGCTGGACCAATCGTTTGAGTGTATCACTGTGAGGCTTTGACTGTTGACTGGGCCGCCAACGTAAACTTGTCCTGGTATGTTCAACATCATGTTGAGTTTGCGGCCAAAATCCACAATGCTGAGATTGCTGGGTTTGTTCAGTACCAACCCCAAACTGCCTTGAGCATGATGTTCAGTTACCATGATAACTGTTTTGTGCCAGAAGTTGTTTTTTATTGCAGGTGGGGCGATTAATAATTTACCAAGTATTTCCATCAGATATTTATTAAGCGTAGTTGGCTGCGTCTGCGCTCCTGGCGGCAATTGCTTTGCCTGGATACTTTGGTCGTTCATAATTGGTAACGAACCAAGATGCAGCTGCTCCTGGACTGTTAAATCCTGTTTTAGGATATCTAGATGCTTGCAGGGCATAGTCAAGTTGTCCTTGCCAATTAGATTGCCAGTTGGCACCGCAGGCATTTACCATGTTGGTAAATTCACCTCGTCCGTCTTTAGGATCGTGAAATCCAAATAGGCCACCACCTTGGCCTTGGCCAGCATCGCTCTTGATGTATGCTCCGGAATTAAAACTACTCTCTGCCTTGGCGTTTGCTAGTAAACCGGCAATAGAATTTCTATCTAAACCTTTGCCTGATAGATACCTTTTCATATCAGCAGGGTTAACAAAGTTCTTTGCGCCACGTTGCTTGCCTGTGCGAGTATCAACAGTTCCACCACCTGTTGCTGGCTTTTTTGTAAATCCAATTGGCGCAGCAGGAGAGGATCCGCTAACTCCGCCTTTCTTAATCGCATCTTCAGCTACAGATGAATAGCTGCTGGGATGTATGCCATCAGCGCTGGGCGTTGTTGTTTTTGCCAAATCAACCACTTCATCATTGCCTGCCGCACTTATTACATCCCGTGCTACAGAACGGTTGTATGGCAATATCCATACATACTTTTTAGCACCAAGAGCATCACGAATACCTTTCAAGTTGGCAATTGTTTTTGCACTATTGGGATTCTTTCCATCTTTGCCTGCGCCATCATTTGCGCCAGCTGAAATAATTGCAACATCTGCACCTTTTAATTTTTTATTACCAGTTGCTTTTACCAACACATCACTGCTGTTAATCCCAACCTTTGCATCTACAATTGCGGCAGGAATCTGGGCGCCGGTACCAACAGCTAAACTATCACCCACAACAACAACTTTACCACCGGATGAAACATCGGCATTTGTTGCAGCAGGTTTAAACATGTTTAATGGATTGTTTGGAGTATTGGAAGCATTGGGTTTATCAGGAGCATCGGATTTATCAAAATCAATTCCCATGAGATTAAAACCACCAAACATTTTGGTAGGATCTAGTATTTCAAATACTTTCATATTTGGTCTTTCCTTGTGCCGTAGTCTGGTAATGGCCCGCCGTATTTGCGTCCTTTGATACGCTTGCCGCCAACAACTATGCGAACTTTGCGTTTACCGTTGGTTATCAAATGACTCTTCTCGCCATCTCTGGCACGTAGGCCTTGGCTTTTGCAGCTGGCTAGGTTACTGGCACCCATTTTGCTGTCTGGTTTGGAACTAACACACAGGGCACGACTGGCTTTTTCATTGATGAATTCATTTGCTCGCATATGTGTATTTATTGATTTAAGAACTCAAATACATTTAACCACTGGCGTGATCCCACAGTTTTCTTCAGTAATTTCAAATCAGCACAGGTTTTTACACGCATACGAGACTGTTCCGCCAGTGGGATTGATTCAAACTCAATTTCAACGCCTTCTATTTCAGCAATTTCTTCTGCTATGTCTAAGAAGCTGTGGCCAAGTCCCGATCCCACATTCCATATGCCCGAACCGTTGACTTGTTTGATAAAGTCTATGTGCAATCGGCAAACATCTCCTACCCACGTCCAATCACGTTTGATATCTTCAGCACCGGTCCACACAGTGATTTTGCCTTCCTTGCGTGCCTGTGTGCGCCACTTGTGTATCACATTGGCGCGGCGCCCACGAAGATGCATCCACTTGCCGTACACATTGAAGTAACGGAATCCTTGTACCATCACATCGTTGTGTTGTTGGAACACCCAACGATCAAACAAGTATTTGCTCCAAGCATAGGCTGTTTGAGGATTGCACGGAGCATGCTCACTAAAGTCTCGAGTATTGCCATACACACTGCTGGAGCTGGCATACTGCAGATTAACACTGTGAGTGTTGCATTCATTGAATAACCATTGGCTGAAATCCAAATTTTGTGTCATGACTAGTTCCACGTTGGTTTCGCTCATGTCAGCAATGGCACCTAAGTGTATTACCCAATCATACAAGCTAACATCGGGACGATGTGTTGGGTGCCATTCATATCCATCCACTTGCCAGCCTTCTTGCTGAAGCCATGCCATCATGTTGCGGCCAATAAAGCCTTCATGACCTGTGACTAAAATATTCATGGCAATACCTCTTTAACTGTTTAACAACATCCTTGTCAATCCTATGCTGTCAATACTGACTAGCAGTAGATAGTTAGCCAACATGCCAAAAGATTTCCTAGTCCAAGAAGCCCAAGCATACAAAGCGCAACCAGTAATCCAAATGGGATAAAGAGCAAGAAGCGGAGGGGTAGGTACGGTAGCCGCCATAGTAATGGAGCAACCAATACTAATAGCCCAAGCAAGCAACTCAATAACAAAGCGAATTCTGTTAGACTTAAAGTCATCTCGTATCCAATCTATAGTGGGTTTAATATAATTTAACATATAGTATTTTATCAAAATACCAAACTCAAGTCGTTAAAAAAGGCTACCTAAGTAGCCTTTTTATTAGACTAACCTAGCCTAGTATTAAACAAGTCCCAGGGACATTGCTTTGTAGCCAGCTGCAACGATTGCACGGCTTGGCTTGCCAATTACATATTCTGTAATCTTGGCATTGTTACCAGCAACACGAGTGTTGGCATAAACAGCATAACCGTTTTGACGGATGCGGCTAACTTCAGCACTGATGTTTTTGATGCCAAAACGCTTGGCGGCTTGTGCAGCTGTTACAGCTTCACCGTTGTACATTGCATTGAACAACTTGTAGGTCTTAGTTTCTGGATTGAAAAATTTCATATTGTTTCCTTTAGATTATGCTGAAATCCATCAGCTGTATCTATTATAACAATTATGTTACAATAATTCAAGCAGTTTGGCTATCTTGCTTGAGTTCAGGATGCCAAAACTTCTTGCCAGGGAATCGCTTGGCTGCTTCAGTCATAACTAGATGCAGGTTTTGAGCCTGTGCCAAAAACTCTCCGGTGATTTTGTTGTAAGCATAGACTGAATTGTTTACCAGTTCTGTTTTTACTTCAATAGCATCCTCAGGCATGCCCAGTTCTTCTGACTCTTTGATCTCTTTGAGATCCGTGATGAGTTTGATCATGCCGTCTGGGTTCTTGATCAGGTTCTGCATGATTTGATAAGCACGAACATGGCCGCCAATCCAATAGGCAATGACAGCTACCATGATGTAATAAATGTATTCCATACCTTTCTCCGGTTAAGTTATTTACGAAGGATTAATCTTTTAGGGTCTCTAACATGGCAATTTTGGCAATCTTTTCACCAAAATCTTCATCTCTACCAATAATATATATGTCGTGATGATGCCTATCTGATTTTCGATCATAACGACTGAACTCTACTACCTTGCCGCCAATGGCATTGTACACCTTGAACTGTAGTGTGGGATCGCTGTTGACATCTCGGCCGTTGATAGAGTTGCTACTCATCTTAGTAGTTGGGAAGCAATCTTTTTCCAGTCTAGCATTATCCCAATCGTCACGCACCCATTTAACTACCATTCGTTTGAACCAATTCATAATTTCATTATCCTTTCTATAACTTGATGTGCCTCGGGCCAATGTTTACGCTCTAATTGAGCTTCAATGATTTTTTCGTAATCGTTACGCAACTGTCTTAGATACGGACGCATACGATAAGTGGCATATGGTTGCGACCAGCGCACGGTGTACAAATGTCTAGGTTCCATTATTTGATCTCCACGATGTGATACTGACTGTTTGGATATGTTGCCTGCAACCATTCCAGCATGCCTGGCTCGCATGGCAGTTTGATGCTGTTAAACTTATTGGTAATGTATTTCATTATTCAACTCCAAACTCTTGTTTAATTTTTACAGCAAGTTTATCATACAAAATCCACCGACCATGAAGATCTACAATGCTAGCACATTCCCTTACAATCAGCTCAGCAAATGCTATCATCTCTCCATCTGAAACAGTCATAACTTTTGATCGATCAGTCTCTTGCACATGCCCGCTTGTGGCTTCATTGAGTAGTTTTTTAATTAGTTTGTTCATGGTTCAACTCCTTCCGCTCGCTTGCTTTCTTTAATAGACTGCATCAGTTGACGATTGCGTTCTTTTTGTTCGGCAGCTGTACGTTTGTCAGCATTGCTGAGTTTGTGCATTTCATCATAATTTCGGGCCCATTCAACTCCACGGAGCCAATGTTCTACTCCCTCCAAACTGCCAGCATATATCGAAGCATCTCTTCGATACACCGGCAAGGAGTCTGCATCCTTGGGTGTGAGGCTCAGGGCATTGTGATTTTCGGTCCAGTCACCGTGCGGGTACTTGGCAAACTTTAGGCCAAGTTCATCCACTTGTTTTTCAAGACTGCGAATCTTCTCAATCATAGTCCAGCCGCTCATAGTGCTCTTTCTATCAGTAAGTTTCTTTTACAAAATCAAACTGTTCCGCTGGCCATTTGGCTTTGAACTCATCCGATTTGACATATTCATTGTATGACTTGGCATCAAAGAACACCTTGTGGAATACCGTTTTAAACTCACCTTTTGGGTTTATGGTCAAATAAACTGATTTTGCTTTGCCTGCCATTGTGTTCTTTCATAAGTATTATTGATAGTGTATTATACACTATAAACGTCTTTTTTGTCAACGTCATTACCCCATTTAAGAACCCAAAAGGTATAATCAACATCTTTAAGTTTGGCTACCACTGCGTACTGCATGTGATATTGTATTTGGTCCATTCGTCTATGCCACTCGGGTGTTTCAACAGCATGTTTCATAACCCAGGCTCCCATTTCACTTTCTTGCCATTCCCAAAGTGGTTGTGCGGCATACAAGTCCGGATCTTCAACATCACCCATTCGAAAACGGTGTACAACCACAGTGTGAATCTTGTGAGCTTTGTCACCAAACACCATGACATCGTGTGTTGTTATATCTTTTGGTTTAGACAAATAAGCTGATGTGAAGTTGGGTATGGTCATTACATAGCCAAATCAAACTGTATGGGATCAGGCTCGCGAACAACTGGTTTGGCTGGTAGTGGTGCAGCTGTAATCAATCCGTTGGCCAATTCACTACGCTCTTTCACATTCTTCTGCCCCAGCACCACAATACCATAATGTTTCCGATCTTTCTCTACCAGCATGACCACACAACGGCCTGCGGGATTGGTGTAACCTGTCTTGCTGATCAGTATGTTGTCAAACTTAAAGATACTGGGATTGGTGTTGTGTAGTTTGATGTGAATATACTTTTTACCTCGTGGTACCAGTATGTCAGCTGACTTGTCATCAGCATACTTTCTCAGTGTTTCATTGTCTTTGACTGCACCCAAAAAGCTGATCAGTTCGTTGGCTGTGCTTACATTGTTCCGGCTGAGTCCTGTGGGTTCTTCAATACCGGTATGTATCAGTCCACGCCCTCGGATGTAGTCGTTAGCATCACGAATAAATGCATCAAAACCTCCAGGGTAGGTATTGGCCAGTGTTTCTGCGGCACGATTGTCACTGCTGATCATCATGGCCCGCATTAGGTCGTGTCTGGTGACCCACATGCCATTGGGGAATCTACCGCTACTTTTACCTTTTACTCGAACCTTTTCAGTCAACTCCACTCCACTACGCAGGACAGTGACAGCAGTGAACAGTTTGGTAATGCTGGCTATGGGACGCACTTCGTGAGTGTTGAACGACACTTGGTATTCATGTTGTTCATAATCATATAACGCATACGCACCATCAGCATACACACCAGTACTGATAAAGCAGATTAAAAATAATAGTTTCTTCATACTGTTCCCCAACGTAACGCAAACCAATTGGCATCTTTGCTGTCTTCGAATAAAAAGTCTCTGCCATTGCGTTCGTAGGCTTTGTTACATGTTGCTTCTAACCAGTAGGTGATATCAACAGCATGATTGTTATCCACAAATCTTGGAATCATCACACGATGCCAACCGATACCTTGCAATATGCTCCAAAGCATTTCACGGTCTATCTCACGGGCCATAGCGTTGCTGGCCTTCTCAATCATTTCTTCTTCCAACGTCATTTACGTGCCAACTCCAACAACATTACATACTTTTGATAGGCTTTTTCCACTGCGGGGTTAGAATCTCGTACTCGACTATCTTCACGCGATTGTGCCCACAGTCGATTACCAAACTTGGCCTCGTCATTGAGCCTTTGCATGTGTTCCTGCTCGGCTACTAGTCTTGCCAAGTTGTCCCGAGTCAAGTGTATGGCTTTCATGGGCACTATCTCAGTTTGCATTTTGGAACGGTCACTATCATAAAAATCACGATGGTAAGAAGGTGCTTGTCTTGTATATTGATTGTACACGCGACTGTCTTCAACACGGCATTCAAACTTGCTAATAAAATACTCCAAGTCTCCCACATTGTCTCTGTGTTTAACGTAGTTGTGTTTCATGAACTCCACCTCAACGCAAACCATGTGGCCAACTTGGGATCTTTAACTGTGATACTAGGCACATATTGGCCCAAGTTACGAGGATCAAACGTTTGCACACGCTCATAGAACCAGTTATAATCGGGACTGTCTGTGCGGCTGATATTCACAGTCGTATTGCCCTTGCCCACATGTTTGTTTAACCATTCGGTACAACCTTCAGGCAGGCCTTGAGGAAACTCTACTCTCATGACCACTTAATCAAGAACATGGTGATTTGCTTTTCATTTTTAAACAACCACACATTAAAGCTCATGCGTGTACCGCAACAGCATTGTTCACTCCATGCCTGTACAGGATCCATATCCGTTTCACACAGGCCACGCCCGGGTCGATTTTCCGGACGTATATCATCCACATAGGCCTGTAATTTGAGTCCCGGCAATCGTTGCCATTTGATTTTGAGAAGTGTATGCATCATGTTGGCATAATAGTTTACTAGCAGATCATTGACGTATGACTTGCCCATGCCACGGCTGTGTATCAGTTCACTTTTTGCCAGCTTCGTCATACATTTGTTTAACCTGAGGCTCCAACAATTCATAAAAAATGCCAATGCGTTTGTTCAAAAGCTGTTCTTCCAACCAATACTCGCAAGCAGGCCAAATACGATAAATGTGGGCTCGGCCTCCTGCTGCAATCCATTCTTCACAGTTACTGGTGCGATCATCAATCAAGATATCACCTGGCTTGCAATGACGATATTTGTCATGACTGAACGGTCCAAAGAATACTGGAACACCTGGGAAGTGTTCGTTGGCCCACCAAACTTTGTCCTGTGCAGCATAGGGCATGCTGTAGTCATGTGGTAATGCTGTTAGAAAATACACGCCTTCAGCCAAGCCAATCTTCACAGCATCTGTGCAATACTCAACCAGTGTTTTGGCATCCGCCTTCAATGGCAAGTTGCGATAAAAATGGCTGTTGTGTTTGATGCGATCCCAATCCGCTTGTGGAATGCGCTCGTTGTCTTTGCTCCATCGCATTTTCAAAAACTGTTCTGCTGCGGCATGCCAATCTGCCACAACATCGTCCATGTCGATATAAATTTTCATGCTGATCCTTCCGCGATTTCTTCCTTGGGTATATGGTCTATCCAACGCAGTATAAACCAATCCCTCTGTGCTTCTGTTTTGAAACTCCACAATCGTGGGCCGCCGCAATAGCCGCAATGATTTTCTTTGGCCCAGGCCATCATCTCTTCCACAGTGTCTGGTGAAGGATCTTTGGGAAAGGTGAGGCCGGGCAAATTAAACATGCCCACGTTAACGTGTTTCAATTCAATCATCCTGCGTTGGGATCTGGCTTGACAAACAGCGGTGTACGATCTCGATAGCCTTGGAATTCAAAGTCTTTCAAGCTGGTCAACAGCAATTCCAATTTGTCAACATCGTGGAATATTCTGTCACGGGCTTGGCCTATGAACAGCATGTAGTCCACTTTGTCTGTTGGGGTGTAGTTTTCATCTTCTGTTAGTTGAAAACGGAAAATGTGTTGTAGTTCTTCAATTGTCATACGTAAAGTCCTTTATAATTAAATTTAATGCTTCAATGCGCATTATGTTGCCTGAGACATCTTCTGGATGTAGCCATTGCCCGTCTGGATTGTCTTCAGTGCGGGGATTCTTCCGCCAAGCCGCCAATTCATTTTTGAGATAAGCACGATAGTCTTTGAGATTAAGATATGTGATCTTGTCAGCTGTTTCGCCATCCAGTTCAATTGGTCCAATTCTCTTTGCCATTAGTATTTCCTTGCAATATCAATAAACAGATTCAGTAGCTCAGGGTCAGTCAACAAATGCACATCAATTTGTGTGGTTTCAAACTCATACTCAAATCCTGGATTCCATAATCCGTCAATGTATTTAAGCATCAATTCTCGCATTTGATTATCTCCGAAAACTTCAGTAGAAACATAGTGTACTTGTTTTTATTGTAGAAGTCAAGACGGATTGAATGCTCGCCATAGCTGCCATCTGGTTTGATAACCCACTCGTTGTGTTCACGTACCACAAAGCCCAACACAGACTTCATCTTGTGTTTCAGCATGAACACACTCTTTGGATGTTCAGTATGCAACTCATTGCGTATGTCGCGCCACTGTCTAACCGTTAGTTTCACTGTGCTCATGAGTTTCCCAGCAGTTTTCCATGTGGTTCCAATGGCGTGTGTCATATATTCGAAACGATATGCCATAACCCAGTATGCCCGCGCCAATCTCAATGCCTGCATGATCTTGGCCGCGTGTCCAGCGAACCTCAAAATCAAACAACAAAGGACTGTAGTAGCTGTGTTCAAGTTCCCATGCTTTGTGAGCGAACAATACTCCAGATACACAACCAAAGTTGTTGAAATAATCCCAAGTATCAAAGGGATTCTTCAGTTCTATTCTAATGTTCACAATGTTCATGGTGCCAATTCCCTCAGTTCCGCATCCAAATCATGTTCCACAAACTTGGCCAGTATATCAAAATTGTCTTCAGCACGTCGAACAGCAGCATAGGCTTTTTGCAATGCTGGATTATTTTCTATCAAAAATTTTCTATTCAAATCCAACTGGCGTTGAGTACGTGCCCATTGCAACAGATCCTGTGTGTTTTGATCCAGACTCACAGTGGCATAGCTGTTATTCATAACTACCCAAGTTTGCCCATCAAACACCTGCATGTCACTGCCGCTGATACGAATCATGCCCTGCATGGGATTGTTGATGTTTTGGTTAATGTACGGTGATGCATTATTGCCACCGGTCACTGCTACTCCAGGGCCGCCTGTTAAATTCTTAATCACAGCTTCTCTCCGCAATGTGGACACAGTCGAGTATTGGCTTTACGCATTTCTTTCAATGTGCGGTTGAGTTTACGTGCATCTACAACAATACGTTTGATAGCCTGTTTATCACGCTCGTGTTTGGCTTTGCTTAATTCTGCTTTGAGGTGCAGCTTCATCTTGTTGAGCCTACCTTCAAAGATTTCAATAAAGCCCGTTATGCCCGGGCTACTGCCAGCTGGTGTACCACTCATTTGCGTAGTCCTTTGATGTCTCGGTATTTGACACGGATATAACTCACCCACTCTGCTCCCAGCTTCATGGGTAGATCCAAATGTATTGATACCCTGGGCCCTTCTGTTTCATTCACCATGTTGTCTGTGTAGGCAGTGCCCACCCAAGGTATACCCCGGTACGTGCCCTCTACCCTATCGCCAAATGCATACCGGGGTTGGGGACGGTGCTGGGCAAAGTACTCAGCTAGGCTGCTCATCTTGAGCCTGTGCCCGGGCCACTGTGACCATGGCTGGACGCAACAGCCTGTCTGCAATCAAGTAGCCAGTCTGCATCACGCTGACCACTGTGTTGGCTGCTTGCTCGCTCACCACAGTGGCAATGGCCTGATGCTGTTTTGGGTCAAGAGTATCACCCACCGTGGGCAACACTTCAGTGATTTGATTGCGTTTCAGCACATCCGTCAGTTGCTTCAGTGTGATCTCCACACCCTCTTTCAAGCTGTCCACTGTGGGTGCTTCTGTTTTGAGAGCCAGCTCCAAGCTGTCCTTGACTGGCAACAGTGCTTCAGCAAATGACTCTAGAGCAAACTTACGTGCTTTGCTTATGTCATCAAAACTTCTGCGACGCTGATTTTCAACGTCAGCTCGGGCACGTAGCCACATGTCTTTCATTTCCGTCAGCTGTTGTTCCAGCGTGGGTTCTGCAACCTCTGGCTCCTCAACAGTGGCTTCTACCGCTTCAATGGTGATTTCTTCTGTGTTTTCTGTCATACAATTCTCCCTAGTCCTAACCAAATCAATTGGTCCAATTCTGTTTGGTAATCCTTACCAGATCTACGTTTTTCGTAGATTGTATTTAATACTTCGCGACCATCACCCGAATCAAATGTGCCAGCACCGCGAGCCTCCAATTCTTCAATTAAGTCATCTGTGTCGAACTCCTCCAATTCCACGTCAATTTCCACTTCTTTATACACTGATATGTATCTAGCCATTATTCAACTCCCAATGTTTGTGGACTGTGATCCAATCTATCACTGCGCGGTTCAGAATAAAAGGCTGAATCTGGATCAGTGATTGTGACACACAGGTCCGAATGTGTCAAATCGTAGTCCGTGAATTGGTGATTCTCGCCATACACTCGAAACACCACATCATAGCCTGTGCGTAACAAATGTCCAGTAACTCCGTTGGCTGGCGTAATCTTCATGACATTCTCTTGTATCGTTGCGGCGTGATTCATTCTTGTGTCCTTTGTGGGTAATAGTAATAACAATAGGAACGGTTGGTGTTCCAATCTCCAGCCATGCCATCCAACAGTTGTAGACTTGACACAGCACGATCTGTCATGCTGTCATGCTGATGCACAATCCATGGTGCATCACGCCTTGCCCGTAAGTATTGTTTGAGATAGATCCTGCTTTGTTCCAGCTGATTCATTCTGTTGTGGTCCTGGAATCTATATTTGAACGGTATGCCATGTATAGCACACCCACTATGTATCCTGCCAAGAATCCCCAAAAGAAACTCATTCTTCAACTCCAAAACGGTCTTGAATTCTTTGTTCAATCTCATAGCATCTATCCAGCGCCCAATCATCGGGTTCAGAAATGTTTCCCACATTACGGGCAATATTAGCGCATTCCTGCACAATCAACTCGGCAAACCTTTCAGCAAACTTCGTCAGGTCTTGCATGTCCATTGTGGACCAGGTGCCGGCAAATTTCTCATCTAGAGTTTGCCCCATCAATGCTTTAATTTGGTCGTTCATAGCTTCTCTCCAATTTTATCTCTGGGAATCTGGTTATAGGGCATGTTGTGTTTGAGGCTCTCTTCCATGATATGAGCCAAGTCATCTTCAAATTTTGTATATCCGGGATTGGCTCGTAGTCGTTGCCAAAATGGACTATTGGTGTCATTGCTGAACACTTCCTTGATACTGGTTTTATATGCTTTCATTCTTTAACTCCGAAATGTTTTTTAATCTCGTAGTAACAAGCAATAGCAGGATCATTTCTTTCAGTGACATCTTCACACAATGTCATGCACTGCCGAACAATCAACTCGGCGAACTTTTGGTTGAAAATATCTTCCATGCTAGCATCTACACCAATACTATCTAAATGATTGGCATGTTCCTTAGCCTGCTTACTAAGTTCTTTAATTCGTTCGTTCATCTTTTACTTTCTTAATGAATAGTTGCGTACCAACAGGAAGATTCTTAAACATCATAGGCACAGTTCGTTCGTCAGATTGATCCGTATGGACTGTATGCCCGTTCCATAATTGTCTAACTTCCGGAAACTTTTCTGTTCCTATCACTCCTGCTATTTCAAATTCTTCGTTCATTTTCAACTCCAAAATGTTGTTTAATCTTTTTCACGGGAATAATATCACCTTCTTCTCGATAGGGTCCATCATATGACCATTTGTCAACAATCTCAATACATTCCCGCACAATCAACTGGGCGAACTTTCCCACAAATTCTTCGTGTTGTCGCCATTGTTCATCATCAACAGTGGTCAATATTGCCATTTGTCCTCTAGCCTGTAGAGCAAGTTCTCGAATTCGTTCGTTCATTCTTCTACTCCTTCCTCTATGGGTTGGTCGGGGATGTTGTCAGAGTCACCTTCTTGGGCTGGTACAAATCCCAAGTCCAACATGGTTTTTTGTTCGTCCCAGGTACACTGAGGACGGAACACAAACAGTCGTTGAGTAAGATCATCTTTACTGTAGTAAATTCTATACCGTATGGTTTTCTCACCCAAAATCTCAGCCAGTTCCTGCAGGGTAAATGCTTCGGGCCAAGCTTCGTTCACACTGGCACGAGTCTTTTCAAAGTAGAAATCCTGCATACGCTGTATGGCACGACCACTGGGCCAAAACATATTTTGTTGGCACCACGCCATTGTGCGGTCCAGCATCTCTGTTGTGATTTCATTGCTCATTCTTCAACTCCGAAATGTTGTTCAAACCGTGTCATAAACCTACCTAGTTCTGCACCACGAATATCCAAACCTTGTTCATACCAAACTTTAGCAAAGTTCTCTTTGCACTCCTGGACAATCAACTCGGCAAACTTTACTTCGTTAGGCATATATTTCTTCATAAGGTAGACATCAGCAACCGTGGTTAGCCCAGCCTGTTCAGCAAGTTGTTTAATTCGTTCGTTCATTCTTCTACTCCGAAATGTTTCTCTACATCCTTACTAATTCTAATAACATCATCATCGCCGACACCATTTGATTGGTTGATTACAACCAAACATTCTTTCACAATCAACTCGGCGAACTTGTCTGTGTTAAATCCACATTCAGTTTCAGATTGCTTCATCAATTCTTTAAGTAGGTTATAGTTCATTCTTCAACTCCGAAATGTTTTTCAATCAAGGCTATGTCATCAATACATTGATTTGAACGAATTTCATATTCCTCAGCCGAGTCCCAATTGTCTTCGTCCGAATACAATCCAGACAATCTTTCCGATTCATCAAATAACGCCGCGGTACATTCCCTCACAATCAACTGGGCGAATTCGAGTTCCACAGGACTCATTGCAGTTTCCGATGGAAACTTTAAGCCAGCCTGTTTAGCAAGTTCTAAGATTCGTTGGTTCATGTGCATACTCCAGTAGTTCGGTGCGTAATAGTGTATTCGGGTATGGTGACGATGCTGAGCAAAACAATCCACAACAGCGTGGCCACAATGAATCCCCAAGTGAACTGCTTCATACCAACTCCTCCATGATGCCCAGGAACTCAGCCCCGATCAGCAAACAGCCGCCTGCAAATATGGATCCCCATCCAAATGCTGTGCCAGCAAATGCTGCACCTGCTATGATGCGTAGCAAACTCTTGGCCATGCTGACACGAAAGTGCCCCAGGCTGACTTCTTGGGGTTGCGGTTCAATTTTCATCTGATAATTCCTTCACATGTTTACAAGTACCACGGTATGTGTAGCCTGGGCAAGTGCAGGTTTTCAAATCCAAGTCTAGTATGTACTTGGCGCCTTTGGATCCACTAATCTCTCTAGTGTTCTCAATGACCTGTGGCACCACCACACTGAACGTGTGTTCAAATGGATTGGGCTCAACCAGTTGAAATTTACGTCCTGAACGTGATATGGCAATGGGTCGGGCAAAGTGAAACGGTATGTTTGTGCCCTGACGTATGTAGGCCAACATTTTATCACCCGCCAACAAGTAAGTGTGATTGATGGCAGTGGCGCCATCCGGCCATGTTGTGATTTCTCGATATGCTTGCATGTGTGTGCCTTTCTACATGTATTATATGTGAATATTCAGTATCAGTCAACACTGAGTTTTGCCAAACTGCATGACACAACCCAACGCAGACCATACAATGTGCTTTTACACACAGAAAGACACTTATGAAACATGTTTTATTACCCGTGGCCTTGGCCACTGTGCTGTTGACTGCATGTGGAGGTGGTGGCGACACCAGCCGTCCCGCTGTGACCAACAGCCGAGCACAAGCGTTGGACTGCAATGACTACTCCAAAATCAGTCAAGGTGCTTACATTGCAGCCAGTGTGCCTTGGGGCAGTTACGGCACAGGGCAGGCCTACACCAGTTGTGTGGCCATTGGTGCTGCGGGTGAGGGCACTGCATTTGAAGCCAAGTGGGTCACACCCCCAAATCAAACCAATCTTCAAGAAGTGATTTTTGGCAGCAAACCTGGGTACACTGGCAGCAACGGCGTGTTGCCAAAACTGGCCAAGGACATAACCCGCATGTTGGCCACGTGGCGCATGCAATTGGTGAGTTCAGGACCAGCCAGTGTGAGCATTGGTGTGTGGTTGACTGATCAAGCTGTGACCACATGTTTGACCACACTGTGTGGCAACCGAGTGGAGATCATGATCAACCTCAAAACCCAAGCATGGGTGATTGCAGACAGCACAAACCCGCGTGTGACCATTGACGGCAGAGATTGGTACATGAAGGTGGGCAACTTTGGTAATGGCTTGCCCAATGGCACTTTCAACTCCACTGACTACGGAGCATTGAAACCTAACGGCTCTGCACCCTTGCAGTACAGAGCATTTTTCCAACCTGTGGTGCCAGAACCGGATCAAGGGCAAGTGGATATCAAACAGTTTGTGCAGTATTTGGTGAGTCATGGCCTAATCCCTTCCACATTGCATGTGAGTGATGTGGAATTTGGTGTGGAAAGCAGCAACAGCCAAGGCGAGTTTCACGTGGAATCTTGGCTGGTACAAGTTCAATAACCGCAGAGCGGCTGCGCAAAATTTTTGAGCAGAACTGTACAGTTTGCCCAATCTCACACAACACCTGCGTCCTGTGCGAATGAGCGCCTTCGCACTTGACTTGGGACTGGATCACTTGTACAATGTGTGTATGAAAATATCAATGGGATGTGTGAAAATCGTGTGTGTGATTGGGTTCACTGCACTGGCATCTGGCTGTGCAGTATACTCAGTAACAAACGCAGTAACATGGATCACAACTGGCAAGAGTGTCACGGATCATGGCGCAAGTGGAGTAGCTGGTGCGGACTGTGATGCTGTACGTGCAGTGAAGGAACTCACGTATTGGTGCGAAACTACACCTGATACGGGTACACGCTATAACCGCTCGGGAATCTAACATGATGTCGCTGATCTCGCGGGTGTTGGAGAATGAGCTGTACTATGTGTTGGCTGTGCTGTTTGTGTGTGTTGTGAGTTTTGAAGTGGGCTTGTTGATTGCTGTGTTGTGGTAACACAGTAGACCCCGCTGCAGCACCTATCACTCACCGTAACAACAGCAGGATGAGTCCCAGGATCATGAGCCAAGTGATCATGCCCATGAGCAACAGGATCAACATTGCAGTAATTTCATCTATAATTTCTCGCATGCAGTATTTACTTGAAATCTGTGCGCACAGTAGGCCCCGCTGCTGGTGATGCACACAGCCGTTTGAAGCTGGCTGATCACGCCCAAACGTCTGTGCTGTGGGTAGGGGCATGTGACAGTGATGTGTGTGCCCGTGTGGTGATTGCGCACACTAAAAGACCCCGCTGCTGGAGTGGGGCTGTGTGGGGTTCTGTGGGAAATTCTGAGTTTTTACGAAGTTTTGGAGTTGTGAGGGAGTTGTGAGGGAGTTGTGAGGGAGTGGGATGGAGTTGTGATGGAGTGGGATGGAGTTGTGATGGAGTGGGAGAGTAACCATTGCAGCTTAGCCTCTCAGCACCGCGACTCACTCAAAATTTTCTACCCTAACCGCACCATGCCCAGGCCTGCTTCTGATTCAGATTCAAGAATCTCCTGCACTTTGTCACACAATTCTGCACTTTTTCGCACTTTTCTGTCTGCCACACCTGCGTATATGACTCTGTAAGCCGGGTGGTGAGATCTAGTTTGCACTTTGCCACACCATACATACAGCATAAACTTGCTGTGAGATCTATCCCCAGCTGATTCACACTGCTCCACTGCAGCAGATCTGGGGATTCACTGTGATTCACAGTTCAGCACGGTGCACCACTGGCCTAACCTCCGCACACAGCACTCTGCACCGCGCAGTTCACATGTGTGTTCACATTCACTGTGTAATTCACCACTGAATAGTGCTGTGACACATAAGTATTATATACACTGCAAGGAGTTCACATGTTCACTACTCAATGTCTTATACAGTTCAACACACATGCTGCTCACATACAGATTCAAACAGATGGAGTTATTCAAGTGTTCAAACACAACAACCACACCTGTGACTTTGAGGTGTTTCAAAGCCAACACCATGCTGAAGCCAGTGACTACATCATAAGTGCATTGCCCACCACATACTATCAAGTCACTGTGGTGGAGGATCTGGGCACTGTGTAAGGGCGGTGAGTCAATGACTGTGTGATTCAGGGCCGGAGCGCCAGCCCAAAAACCCGTTTGTCAACTGGGTTTTTTTGTTTGAGTTGTGTCAAAACAACACCAAAAAGTCTCATCAAACCATGTGGATAAGTCTGTGCATAAGTCAGTGTGCATAACTTCTGAACAACATGTGGATAACTTTGTGCATCTCCCGCCCGAAAAGTCGTCCACAGGTTATCCACACTGCCAGTTGGCGCCAACTAACTTAGATTCCAGCGCCCGCAGTCCCTGTCCATCCCGCGCTATAGTGCTTCGAACCTATGCCATAATTATAGCAAAAAATCACCATTTTGTCAAAAGGGTCTTTCACGTTTGTGGCAAAAAAGCCACAGTCGAGTGCGGGGCCAGAAACCCTGATGCTGTCCGGGTCGTTGACAAAGTTCTCAATACACGCTATAATACACTATGACGAAAAGAACTGCTCGCAAAGACTCAAACTACATCATCTACGAAGCCCGTTGCGTAGAGACAGGTGTGAGTTACATTGGCTTGACCCGCAAGGGCTCAGTCACTGTGACCCGTGCTGTGGCTGAACGCTGGCGCAAGCATGTTAGCCGTGCAAAGAACGAAAATCGCTTGTGGGCCTTGTATGTGTACTTGAAGTCGGGTGGACTTGACATGACTTGGACGCACACTGTGATAGACATCATACGCGGCCGTGCTGAAGCATATGCCACAGAGCGCATCATAGTCAAGGCTGTGGAGCCCGAGCTGAACGATCAATACTTGTAAAGACCCGCAGGTTGACACGAGTATTGATCCACTATACAATAGAGACTTACACACAAAGGAGCGCATCATGGGAAAAGTATTACATTTTAGACCTGTTTGCATTAACCCAGGATGCGGTAGCCATTGTGTTCCTATGCGTGGCAGAGTTGGCGAATCTGATGTACGTTATAGAGTGTTCTGTGGACCTTGTCATAAGAACAGCTACATGGACTACCCATTGGCCGCAGGTGTTACTAGATTTAAAACAAATCGTTGCACCAACACCGATAGCCAATTGGGTTTCCCTTGTGTGATAAACTGGGCGTTGGTAGAGAGCACAGGCTTCAAGCTCAGCACAGAAATAGATCACAAGAACGGCAACAACACTGACAACCGCAAAGTGAATCTACAAGAGTTGTGCAGTGTATGCCACAAGGAAAAAGGCAAGCGGGCTGGGGATCATGACAGCTGGAGACACTACAGAGCTGGTTGACACCAGTGCTGTTTGGCGCTATAATACACACATCAACAACGAAACAGGAGCGACGAATGTTTAGTTCAAATGCACAAGCAGAGTTCAAATGCCTGCTCAAGACCTTCTCCACTGCCAAACGAGCAGAGATGGACACTTGGGCTTTCTCAGCTGGCTACATGGAGAGCTTGGCGGACTCCATGTTCTATTACTTGCCCAAGCGAGAGCAGAAGGCCTTTCTCAAACAGATGCAAGCCGAAGTTGACAAGATTGCGGCGTGACTGTATAATTGACACATACACACAAAGGAGCGATATGAAACAAGACCACACACTGTACATCTACAAGGCAGACAAGCGATGCAAGACGGGCGAGCGTTTGTTGTCAACCACGGTATGGCAACACAGAGATGCCGCTGAGATGGCTCGTGAGGTGCGCGAGTTGCAACACGACACATGGCCCAAGTCGCAAGGCTACCGCTGTGAGTTTGTGCCCACAATGAAGACTGTGCGCAACTTGATGTCGGGTGCAGAGATTCAAATCCCACATGACACTCCTCGTAGCTGCGATCCTTCAAGCGAACTGTATTGGTCAATGTAGGTTGACTGAGTGCCCAAAAGGCGCTATAATAAACACTTAAACAGCAAACAGGAGCGAACCTATGCGTACACAGACTACCAAACTGCTTGAGATGATGGACGAAGGCCTTATCTCAGCACAGGCCATTGCTGAGATGGCACTGGCTTACATGAGTGAGGATGATGTGGCAGACATGATGCGAAGCAACGACATCCTGGACGAGGATGAGGATGATGGGCAACCCAGTGAAGCTGAAGAATGGGAATCATTTGACCCTGACTGCTAAAGGGTCTTTGATTGACAGTCTAGCCAAATTGCCGTATAATACACACTTAGCAACAAAGGAAACAAGATGACTTCTATTTTTATTGTTCGTGCAGAGTACCGTGGCGCTCCTGAGAGCATCATCTACGGAGTGTATCCCACTGTGGAACTGGCCCTGGCTCGTATCGCAGTCTTGGAGGGCGAGGACTTTGGGTATGAGATTACCTGGTACGACGAAGTCAAGGTTGGCCCTGAGGGTGCCGACTGTGTGTTGGCTAATCGCTAAGGAAACAAGATGACCAAGCTAGAACTATTGGCCAGTGAACTGGCGTTCATGAGCAATGACAGTCTTGCTAAACTGGCAAGGATCTTGGTAGAAGACTACCCTGCCAGAGCCAGCTCTTTGGAGTGGAACTTGAGTGTAGAGATCCAAGATGTGACTATTAGACAAATGGAAGGCACTGTATGAAAATCATTTACAATCGTTTGCTGGCAGGTTGGTTCATTGTGCGCGGTGCCCATCAAACGCCCATCAGCGGCCGCTTTGACTCTAAGGAAGCCGCACTGGCACACCTGCGCCGTCGTAACCCATTGGCCATCGTTTAGGAGAACAAGATGCAAGTACACTTTATTGATTCGGGCGTTGCCCAAGACCTAGGCTTCCACGAAGTTGATTGCCAAAGCTTCAAAATGGACAGCGATGATGCACCTTACGCCATCGTTAGCAATCCTTTCTTCAAGGGTGATAGCCTGCGAGCCGAGTACAACTTCTACAACAACTGCCTGCAATGGGTGGTTGACGTCAGTTGATTTTGGTTGTATAATAAACACTTAAACACACACAGGAGCCAAGATGCTAACCATTCAACAAGTGAATTCAGCTATCATGTTGCAGAGCTGGACCAATGAGCAACTGACCAGCATGATTGATGCAGTCAAGTGGAACCGGGCCAACTTGGCCAAGGTCACCAAGCGAAGCTTGACCATAGGCGACAATGTGAACTGGACCAGCGGCAGGACTGGCGTGAATGTAACGGGTGTGGTGGTGAAGATTGCCATCAAGTACGTCACAGTGAAGACTGTGCAGGGCCTGTGGCGAGTGCCGGCCAACATGCTGACCCGAGTTGAAGAGTACGCATAACCCAGCAAGTTGAAAGGGTATTATAACACCAGTTGACGAGACAGTTGATTGGCGTTATAATACAAGCATAGGGAAACAAGTTTAGGGTTACTCCAGAACGCAAAGCAGGACGCATTAAATGGACCTTGAAGGTCAGCCTGAAAAGGATGCAAGTCAAAACGCTGAGCAGGGGGTATTAAATCAGTCTGTGACTGAGCCCACTTTTTATTGCCGAGGTAGTCCTCTGGGAGGGCAACGGATTGTCTATCCGACCTAGGCGGGTTCGATCCCCGTCCTCGGCGCCACATACGGCATTCAGGTAGACCCTGATGTAAGCCCAATCCATCATGAAGTGTTGCGTTTTCACAACACAAAAAAAGACCTGGTTGACATCAGGGTCTTTGCACAAGCTGTTGACGTTTTGGTAGAAGTGCGCTATAATACATGCATACACACTAAAAAGGACACACAATGCTTACAAACTGCATAGCAAAAGCAAAGCTCGTTTACAACAAAAAATTGCAAGCATACAAGCTCGTTGTTGCATTTAACGCACACAAGCAGTTTAAAAAAGACAAATGGGGTAACGAGAAAGTAGTATATGCTTTCCCTACACAAGCAAAGTGTGCTTATGTTAGCGGGGACTTACTTGCAGACAACTTGCAAAACGAGCTTGCAACTGTGCTGCCTACTGTATATGCTACACTACGCACAAACAGCGTAGAGTTTGTAGATTAAAAATAATAACCCTACAGCGTGTAGGGTTATTATAACGCATTTGACTGTTTGCCCAAAATGCGCTATAATAACAACTTAGCAACAAAGGAAATACAAAATGGGTCAATACGCAAACACAGTTAACGCATACGCAATGTCTGCCGCTCGTGCCAAAGTTTACTGTATGCAAAACACACTACAAAGCTACGGACAAGAATCTTATATGCTTAATGTAACAA
>Ga0214919_10003307_pt1 | contig 24490 bp, 15 predicted proteins | sample LL1503_MetaG_FD_177994 | JGI IMG/M metagenome (GOLD analysis project Ga0214919, IMG submission 177994) | Freshwater microbial communities from Lake Lanier, Atlanta, Georgia, United States - LL-1503 | ecosystem: Environmental > Aquatic > Freshwater > Lake | place: USA: Georgia | collected... | reverse complement strand
AAATCACCGGCCGCCGAACGGTAGTTGCGCTGGTGCGCGGCGAAGTGGAGCGTCGTGCCGCGCGCCTCGCCGGCGAAATGGAAACTGATCGCGAGGTCGCCGTCGTTCGGCACCGCGAGCGTGACCGCATCGCTCACCATGTTCGCCCCGGCGCGGATCGTCACCGATGGCTTGCCGTTGAACGTGACGGCCCGGTCCGTGGCTGGATCGATCGCCGCGCGGCCTTTGGACAGCGCCACGTGCGCCAACGTGATTACGAGCGGGCGAAGTCCGTATTCGTTCGACAGGCGGAGCCGAAGTTTCGACCCGCCGGCGCTCACGCGCACGATCTGCCGGAGCGTGCGCCCGGTGAGGACGAGTCCCGAATCAGACCCCGACCCGGCGAACGCATATGGAAGCGCGCCGATCAGGCTCGTCGTCCAGGTGGCGATCCAGCGGTCGCGCGGAGCCTGCGCGAGCGCACGGGTCGCGGTCAGTGTGGTGAACGAGACGACCGCGAGGCCCGCGACGAGTGCGCGGGCTCGACGGCACACTCCGCCCAGCTCCCACTCGATGCGGGAACCAGTATGCACAGTGGCGAAGGAATCGACGCAGCGGTCGGGCCGGGCGGTGGGGAAAGTCACGGCGAGTAAGATGCGGGTTTGGACCCCGTGCCGCGAGCCAAGCCGCGGCCAGCCTCGCGCCCAAGCGGAGCTGCAGCTACGATACGCACACCTCTCACACATCCCCATGCGCGCTACCACCGTTCTCCCGATCGCCCTTGCCTTCGCATTCTCCACCCCGATCGCCGTACGGGCCCAGGACGCCCGCGGCCTCCGGATCACGGACCTCCCCGCACTCCGCACGTTCGGCGACGTCGCCATCTCGCCCGACGGAAGCCGGTTGGCGTATGCGATCACTCGCAACGACGTGGGCGCGCGGCCGAGCAGCGAAGTCTGGATTCGCGACCTGAAATCCGGCGGAACCACGCGACTCGGCAGTGGCGGGGCGGCGTCGAGTCCACGCTGGTCGCCCGATGGCACGCAGATCGCGTTCACCGGCCGCGTCGGCGATAGCTCCGGAGTGGCAGTCGCGAAATCCGATGGAACCGGCGCTCGGCTCCTCGCCGTGACCGCCGGCACCAACGCCGTACTGCCCCGCACCGGCGAACGACTCACCTGGTCGCCCGACGGCAAGCAAATTGCGTACACGTCAACGGCACCGGGCCCCGAGGCCGACGCCAACGGCGACCCGATGGTCATCACGCGCTACGCGTACAAGCCCACGGCGAGCGAAGGCCTCACCCGGTTCAACGACAATCGACGCACGCACATCTACATCGTTGACGTCGCGACGCGAAAGACGCGACAGCTGACATCCGGTGTGCGTGACGAACACTCCGTGGACTGGTCGCCAAACGGAAAGGAAATCGTCTTCGCATCGAATCCGGAGCAGGATCCTGATCGCGTTTTCCATCAGGACCTGTTCGTCGTGGACGTCGCGAGCGGCACCACACGCACGCTCGCCCACATGAACGCGGTGGCCACGCACCCGCAGTGGGCGCCCGATGGCTCGATGGTCGCCTTCCTCGGCACGGTGCGCCCGTTCCAGTCGTCCGAGACGAACATGGAAAACTCGCACGTCTGGGTGGTTAGCGCCGACGGCTCCGGCCGTCGCGACATCGGATCGGCGGTCGATAATCCGCACGGCCCGCCGCGCTGGGCGCCTGATGGCAAATCGCTCTACAGCGTGGTCGGCGAACGGGGCCGATCCACGCTGTACCGTTTCCCCGTTTCTGGCGGCGCGCCGGCGGCGGTCATCGGCAGCCGACGCGTGGGTGCGTGGTCGATGGACACGAAAGGCCAGATTGCATATGCGTACTCGACGCCGTCCGAACCGGGAATACTCGAACTCTTCAACGGCGCCGGTTCGCGCGCAACGCTGCTCACGCTGAACACCGAAGCGCTCGCGGGCCGCACGATCGCGCCGGTCGAGGCCATCACGTTCAAGGCGAAGGACGGACTCGAGGTCGAGGCGTACCTCACGCTCCCACTCGGCCGCACCGCATCATCGAAACACCCGCTCATCGTGAACATCCACGGCGGTCCGCACGGCGCGCAGGGCCCGGAGTTCAACAACAAGGCGCAGGTGTACGCGGCGAAGGGGTTCGCGACGCTCATGGTCAACTACCGCGGCTCAACCGGTTACGGCCAGAAGTTCACCGACGCGATCTTCGGCGATCAGGATGGCAAGGAAGCGGAGGACGTGCTCGCCGGCGTTGACGCGGCGATCGCGAAGTATCCGTGGGTGGACGCCGAACGACTCGGTATCGAAGGCGGCAGTTATGGTGGCCAACTGACGGATTGGTTGATCACGCGCACCAACCGGTTCAAGGCCGCCGTGCCGAGCGCCGGAATCGCGAACCTCGTCAGCTTCAATTACATGGCGTACTATCACGACTACCTCGCCGTGGAGTATGGGCGCTACCCGCACGAAGGTGGCCTGATGGACACGCTCTGGGCGCACAGCGCGCTGCGCTATGTCGACAAGGTGAAGACGCCGACGATGTTCCTCCACGGCGAGAACGACAACGATGTACCGATCGCCGAGGCGGAGCAGTTCTACATCGCGCTGCGGGATGTGGGCGTACCGACGGTCATGGTCCGATATCCCCGTGAAGGACACGGCCTGCGCGAGACGAAGCATGTGGCCGACGCGATGGAGCGGAGCATCGCGTGGTACGAGAAATGGTTTTCGGCGCCACGATCGCAACCTTAGTAAAACCGTAGCACACTGGAGATTCAGATGCGCATCACGCTCGCCGTCCTTTCCACACTCGTCGTCGTGACATCGGCGAGTGCGCAGCAATCACCGCCCGCCGCAGTGGACGTCAGCGCCGAGCAGATCGCCGCCGTTGCCAAGGCCTGCGCCACCACCGTCTGCGATCAGTCGGTGCGCATGGCGGATGTCGGCCGATACAACGTTGGGGTCGGCGTCGTGCAACGGACGCCGGGCACGCAGGGCGCGATCGAGCATAGCAAGATCACCGAGGTCTATCACATGATCGAAGGTGCGGCGGTGCTCGTGACCGGCGGCACCATGCCGGATGCGAAGCCGTCTCCACCGGAGAGTCAGGTGGTCACGGTGCTGAACGGTCCGAGCAATCAGGGCGCGCGGGTCGAGGGCGGCACGAGTCGGCGCGTGAAAGCCGGCGACGTGGTGATCATCCCGCCCAACACGCCGCATTGGTGGAGCAGCCTCGAGGGGAAGATCGTCTACCTCGTGGTGCGGATCGACCCGGACAAGGTGGTGCGCAACAAGTAGTCGCCGCGTTACCGCCACTCCCCCGCGGGCTTCCCGAGCACGTCCATCTTTGGCTCAACACCCAAGCCCGGCTCGCGCGATGCAGCCAGTCGCCCGTGCTTCCGTTGCGGCGCGCCGTCGGCGAACGCGACCGTCACGTAGGAATTGAAATCCGTCGCTGAAAAGAGAAACCGCTCCGGCGTGCTGTGCGCCAGATGCGCGATGGCCGCGGTGATGATGTCGCCGCCCCAGGTGTCTTCGATGGTCATCGCGATGCCGGCCGACACGCAGAGATCGCGAATCTGCCGCGCTTTCGTGAGTCCGCCGACTTTCGAGATCTTGAGGTTGATCACGTCCATCGCCTGATCGGCGATGCCACGCACCACCATGTCGATGCCGTCGATTACCTCGTCGAGCACGAACGGACGATTGGTGTGCCGTCGCACGGTGAGGCACTGCTCGTACGACATGCAGGGTTGCTCGATGTAGACGTTCACGTCGCGCACCGCGTCGGCCACGCGCATCGCCACGTGCTGCGTCCACCCGGTGTTCGCGTCGGCGATGAGTACATCGCCGCTCTGGCACTTCGCGGCCGCCGCGCGAATGCGCGCGATGTCGGTGTCGGCGTCGCCGCCCACCTTGAGCTGGAACTTGGTGTATCCCTCGCTGCGGTACTGCGCGATGCGCGCCGCCATGGCGTCGGGCGCGTCCTGCGAAATAGCGCGATAGAGTGCGAAGTCGTCGCCCACGTGGCCGCCCATCAGCGTCGCCACGGGAAGGCCGCTCGCTTTGCCGAGCAGGTCCCAGCAGGCCATGTCGATCGCGGATTTCACGTACGGGTGGCCGCGCATCGCGGCGTCCATGCGCTCGTTGAGCAGGCCGAGCGCGAGCGGGTCAGCGCCAATGAGCTGCGGCGCGAGTTCGGCGATCCCGGTGCGCGCGCCGCGCGCATACGCCGGGAGGTACGCAGGGCCCAGCGGGCAAACCTCGCCCCAGCCGGTGAGGCCGGTGTCGGTGTCAACGGCGACGACGGTCGAGTCGAAGACGGAAACCGAGTTCCCGCCCGACCACTTGTAGCTCCCCTCGTGAAGCGGGAGGTCCACCTGGTACATCCGGATGCCGATGATCTTCATGAGCGACAAAGATGCCGTGTGCGCGTCAGGATGGCGACCCAGCGTGCGGGCATCTGTCGAGGTGACTTACTGCTTGCCGAAGCGCTGCTCCATCAGCACCCACGTGTTGGGGTCGAGCGCGACTGCGGCAGGCGCCTTGTCTGCGGCTATTTCGAATCGTTGCCGGCGTTGCGTCAGTTCGATCTTCTCCAGTTTCAGCACACCGTCCGTCGTCACGCCCACTTCGATGGGCAGCCTGTACGCAACGCCCGCCTGAGCCTGCGTCAGTTCGATCGTGACTTTGTGCGAGATGGCGTCGTACTGCCAGCTGCCCTCCACGACAGGCGACCCGGGCCGCGCCAGCCACTGGCGGAAGAACCAGGTCAGGTCGGCGCCGGAGACTTCCTCCATCACGCGGCGAAAATCGTCCGTGGATGCATTCCCGTTTCGGTACCGCCGGTAGTACTCGCGAATGCCCTCACGAAACCGTTCGGAACCGACCTGCGCGCGCAACATGTGCAGCGTCCAGCCGCCTTTCTGATAGATGAGCTGATTGAGGACGTTCTTCATGTTCGCCAGGTTGTCGTGCAACACGGCCACGCCCGGCATCCGGCGTTCAAGCGTGAACACCGTTTCACGACTGCGCTGCAGGCCCGCCACGAAGGCATCGCGGCCCTGGTAGTGCTCGGTAAAGAGCAGCGTGAAATAGGTCGCGAATCCTTCGCTGAGCCACACATCATCCCAATCGCGCTCAGTGACGGCGTTGCCGAACCATTGATGCGCGATCTCGTGGGCAATCAGGCCCGTACCCGGGCGCATCACGCCGGTGGCCGGATTCTCCAGGATGGAGTTCTCCCCGTAAAAGATCGCGCTCGCATGTTCGGTGCCGCCGCCAAATCCCGCCGCCTCCACGTTGGCGAGTTTTTCGTACGAATACGGTCCGACCATTTCACTGAAGAGTTCCATTGCCTGCCGCGCGGTGGGTTCGAACCACGCGGGACCTGTCGCGCGCTCCTGCCGGTACACCCACGTCTGCAGCTCCACTCCGGCCACCGTGCCGGCGTGATGCACCGCAAACTCGGCGACGCCAAGTGCGTTCAGCCACGACGAAATCGGTACCGATTGTTTCCAGTGCGTGAGGCGCCGCCCGTCGCCCAGGTCGACCTCTTCCTGCAACAAGCCGTTGGCCACCACCTGGTACTTTGCCGGCGCGGTGACGATGAATGCGCTCGTCGCCTTGTCGTACGGGTGATCGATCATGGGCAGCCACTGGTGCGCGTTGTTAGGCCAGTTTTCGCTGAAGAAAGAGCGCTGGCCAAACTTGTTCTTGAGGGTGCGCAGCCCACCCGCAGGAATGCCGCGATACGCAATGGTGAACTTCCGCCGCTCGCCCGCTTTCGGCGCTGTGCTGAGCGAAATGCGCAGGCGGTCGGCCTCATGCGCGAACCGCAGCGGCGCGCCCCCCGAGACGACGCTCGTGACGCGCATCCCCTTGCCGCCGCTCTCCGATGCAAGGTCAAGCGCAACATCATTGATTCCGTCGGTGACAAACCGGAGGTCAACAACCGCTTCGCCCACGATCTCGTCGGTCTCGTCGCTAAGCGTCAGATGAAACGCGTAGTCGAGCGCGTCCACACCCGGCTGCCGCGGATACGTGTCCGCCGGTGAGTGCCAGGCCGCGGCGCTGGCACAGGCGAAGAACACGACAGCGACGCTCACGAACTTCCACCGGTTGTGCCGTGCTGTCATCTGTGTTCTCGCTCCCTGGTAGTGCGGTGGCGGTGGAACTGACCTGTCAGCGCCGCCGGATTCGCGCGCTGCACTTGATTTCCACACGGGCCGCTGGCCGCGGCAGTGCCGTCACCGCGAGCGCGGCACGCGCCGGTGGATCGACGCGAAAGAACTCGATGTACACGGCATTCATTGCCGCGTAGTCGGTCATGTCCTTGAGGAACACCGTGCACTCATCCACGTCGGCCATTGTCGCGCCGGCCGCCTGCAACGACGTCTTGATGTTCTCGAGCGTCTGTCGCGTTTGTGGCGTAATGCCACCGTCCACGATGTCCTGCGTTCCTGGCTTGATACCGGTCATGCCCGAGACGAACACCTGGTCGCCGGAACGGATGGCCACCGAGTACGCCGGAACCAGCGGCGCGATTCCCGGCGGGTTGATGACTTGCCGGCCGGACGCCGGTGCGGCTGCCAAGTCCGGACCAGGCGCATGCGCGCACGCGGCAAGCGCGAGCGTGGCACACGACGCGATCAGTACACGGGTCGGCGCGATCATTTGCGTGCCCCCACGACGATAGGCTCGAACCACTTCGGAAAGATGTAGCGGCTCGCTGGCGACGCCGTCGCCACTTCCTGCTGGAAACGCTTCCGGTCGGCAAGCGCGGCGGTCGACGGCTTCGGATCGCCATACGCGTCGGCGTGGCTGGGAATCACGAGCGCGGGCTTGCCGAGCGCGCGCATGAGGCGGCCAGTGAAGTCGTACACCTCGAGCCGTTGGCTGTTGGCGCCGACGAGGGCGATGTCCGGGCGCAGCCCTTCCATCTCACGCTCGAGGTAGTTCATCGAGCCCATGATCAGGATTTCATGACCCGCGATGCGGAGCAGGTAGGCGAGGTTTCCGCCTTCGACGTAGTCCTTGCGACGAAGTGGCGCCTTCAGCCCGCGCGGCGCCGTGCCCACGATGCCGCGCGTGTTGTTGTAGTAGTGCTTCTTATCGAGCGCGCTGTGAATGTTGGGAATCACGCGCAGCGAGAAATCGCCGAACTCGTAATCCTCGCCGCCAATAACGGTGATCAGCGCGCTGTCGGTCACGCCGTAGGCGCGCGCGAGGTTGGCCGCCGTTTCGTGGCCAATGATGGTGGCGCCGGTCTTGCGCGAGATGTAGCCGGCGTCGAGCGCGTGGTCCGGGTGGCCGTGCGTGATCACGATGTAATCGGCGCGCGTGACGTGTTGGTTGATCAGCGCGGTGTCGGCCGGGTAAGGTGCGTCGGGAGTGGGTCCGTCCGCATCCGCTGCGGAGTTCGTCCACCGCGCGAACTGAGTGAGAAATGGATCGACCAGGATGATCTTCTTGCCGTCGGTGATCTCCCAGCCCGCGTTGCCGAGGTAGGTGAGGCGAACCTCGCCAGCTTTCAGCGCAGCGGCGGCGGGTGCCGATTTCGCCGGCTGGCATTCAGCCGTGCTGGCGGCGATCGATATCAGCAGGACTCCGATCGCGCTCGTCAGTCGTTGATGCATACCGTCTCCCAAAAGAAGATTCGTGTGCCCGAATATACTGCGCGGCGGCCAGCCATCGGCGCCCGCTCATCGCGTAGCCGCCGATTCACGTTGCGGGTAACTTTGCCACCATGAAAACGAACCGCTCCGGCTCTGCGCCCGCGTTCTTCGCGCTTGCCCTCGTGGGCAGCGCCACGCTTGCCCTCCAGCAAGGCGCGCCGCGCGCATTCGATCGTGTGCTGCTCCTCGAATCCACGAGTGAAACCTCGGCGAGTGTGAGCCTCGGCGACGTTGACGGCAACGGTACCCTTGATGTGGTCCTTGCCAAGGGCCGGCACTGGCCGCTCAACGACGTCATCCTCCGCAACGATGGCAAGGGGCATTTCACGGCCGAGAACCTCGCCGACGCGCCCGATAAGACGTATTCCGCCGCGCTCGCCGATCTGGATGGTGATGGTGACCTCGACATTGTGGTGAGCAACGACAAGCCTGACAGGAAGCTCATTTACCTCAATGACGGAAAAGGGCACTTCCACGTGAGTGGCACGTTCGGCGATCCAGACTGGAATACGCGGTATGTGACCGTGGCCGATCTGAACGGCGACAAGCGCCCCGACCTGATCGTTGCCAACCGCAGTTCAAACCCGGCCAACCCCCGTCCAAGTTTCGTTTGCCTCAATGACGGCAAGGCTGCGTTCCCGTCATGCACGCCGCTCGCCACGCAGTCGGCCACGATCATCGTTGCGGCCGACCTGGACGGCGATGGCAAGATCGACCTCGTGGTGCCACACCGCGACGGCGGACAGAACCTGGTCTTCTGGAACGACGGCACCGGAAAGTTCACGGCGGCGGCACCTGTGGGGCCGGCAGTCTCGCAGATTCGCGCCGCCGCTGCGGGCGACATCAACGGTGATGGCATCCTCGACCTCGTGGTGGGCGATGAGAAGAACGGCATGTTCGTGTACCTCGGCGCCGGCAAGCGCACGTTCGAGGCGCCCGTCGCGCTCGGCACCGGATCGGGCGCGCCATTTGCGGTCGGGCTGGCCGACATGAACCGCGACGGCAAGCTCGATATCATCGTCGGGCGCCAGGAGGCGGTCGGGTCCGTTTTCTTCAACCTCGGTGATGGCCGCATGCCGAAGTTCTCGGACAGGCCGTGGGGCGATGGCAAAGGCTCGGTCTACGGCGTCGCGATCGGCGACCTGGACGGCGATGGCTGGCCCGACATTGCCGCCGCCCGCTCGGAAGCGCCGAACGGCGTCTGGTTCAACGGACCCGTGCGATGACGCGGCGCATCCGGCCACTCGCGATCGCGCTGCTGCTCTTCTTGCTCCTCCTGCCTGCGGCCGCAATGCGGCAGGGCGTGCCCGTTGACCGCGCGATGGTGGCGAAGATTCGGGAAGAAGGACTTCAGCACTCGCAGGTAATGGAGTACGAGGGCTACCTCGCCGACGTGCTCGGTGCGCGGCTCACGCTTTCCGAGGACATGAAGCGGGCGCAAAAATGGGCGCAGGGCGAGATGACGAAGATTGGACTGGTCAACGTCGCCGCCGAGCCGTTCATGGATTTTGGGGTGACGTGGGACAATGAGTTCGTCTCCATCCACCTGCTCGAGCCCGACTACACGCCGATGGTGGGCTATCCCATTGCGCACACCGCGGGCACGAACGGCCGGCAGGTAGCGCAGGCCGTGATCGTCGACCTGCTCGTGAAAGACGACCTCGCGAAGTATCGCGGAACGCTCAAGGGGAAAGCCGTGCTCGTGACGCCGCCGGCCGTGATCGACATCGCCGCGCTCACGAGAGGCGTGCCGCGCCTCACGCAGCAGGAGCTCGACGCAATCGAACATGCGACCATCGCACCCGCCCGCCCCGTAGCACCGCGCGCGGTACGCAACGCCGACCTGCTCTCGCCGGAAGAGAAGATTGCGTTCTACGCGAGCGAGGGTGTGACCGCCGTGCTGCAGAGCGAGAGCGGCTGGCTCGGCGCGGTGCGTGGTTTTTCGCGGCCCGGCTCGCGCGCCGACCAGTGGTCGCGTGCGGGAATGCTCGCCTCACCGGCAATGGTTGCGATCACGCCGGAGCACTACAACCGCATGTACCGGATTCTCAAGCGCAACATTCCGGTGAAGATCGAAATCGAAGTACGCAACCGCATTGGCGAGCGGGTTGAGCAGGCGATGAATGTGGTGGGCGAACTCGCCGGGAGCGACCTCCGCGACGAGGTGGTGATGATCGGAGCGCATCTGGATTCGTGGCATGCCAGCCCCAATGCGAGCGACAACGCGTCGGGCGTGGCAGTCGCGCTCGAGGCGATGCGAATTCTCAAAGCCGTTGGCGCGAAGCCGCGCCGCACGATTCGCGCCGCCTTCTGGGCCGGCGAAGAACAGGGACTCTTCGGCTCACGCGCCTACGTGCGCCAGCACTTCGGCGATCCGCGTGACCCGGCCATCGGCGTGAAACCCGCGTACGAAAAACTCTCGGCCTACTTCAACCAGGACTACGGATCGGGCCAGTACCTCGGCATTTACCTGCAGGGAAATGAACAGGCGCGGGAGCAGTTCACCGCGTGGATGTCCCCGTTTCGCGACCTCGGCATGACGGTGGTGTCAAACCAGGGCGTGGGGAGCACCGACCACATTGCGTTCGATGATGTTGGCTTGCCCGGTTTCCAGTTTCTGCAGGATCACACGCCTGGGCAGGGCGGCCACACGAACCTGGATTTCTACGACACCATCCAGGCCGGCGACCTGATGAAGAACGCGGTCATCATGGCGTCGTACGCATATCACGCGGCGAATGCGGACGCCCGAATCCCGCGCAAGCCGATGCGGTAACGACCGCGAGTTATGGCGCCACCACCTCGATCCGGTGTTCGGCGCGTAGCGTCGGCTGCCCCGCGACGACGATTTCGAGCTGTACGTAGTAGGCGCCCTTGGTGAGCGTCGAGATATCGAGTTCAATCGCACGCGCGGATGTCGTGACGCCCCGAGCGGAAATGTCATCGACGCCAACGCTGACCGGGGTCGCGCTCCGCGCCAGCTTGAGCGACCGCGCCAGACGCTTGAAGAAACCACCCTCTTCGTCGTCGGGATTTTCTCTCGCCACAATCAGCGAGACCTTGATCTTCTCACCGACGGGATCGGTGCCGTACGCTTCCCAGTACACGCCGAGTTTTTCACCGGCGCGCACACGCTCGGTGGGAATCGCGTGCGGTGCGACTTCCTCGACTGAGGTCGGGAACGAGCCGTACGACTTGTAGAAGAGGAGATCCGAAAGAATCACGCGCGCGACCGGCCCGCGCATCGGACCAACACCGTACCGGGCGCGCGCGACGGCCTTTCGCTCTGGCGCAGCCACTTCGGCGCTCATGAGCAGCGGACCCCAGGGCGCGCGAACGGTGAGCACACCGAATGACGGCGCACTGTCGTGTACGGCGACGAAATCGCGCGGCGCGGCGCCGGCCTGCGTCACCACGAGCCCCGCGCGGATCTTCGCGCCGTCCACCTGCTTCGTCCCCTTCGTGTCGTACGCCATCACGACGATCGCACTGTCACCACGCTTGAACACGGCCTTCTGGTGTTCGAGCGGCACGAGTGATTTCGCGTACGGCGGCGCATAGCGGCCCATCACGGGCGGCAATTGCAAACGCCACGCCGCCGAATCGGACTGCGGCGGATCGTTCAGAACAAAGCCTGCGGGGATGTAGCGATACGCCGGCACGGCCTCGATGCTGACGACGCTGATGCCGTCGCCCTCACGTTGCTTCATCTGCACGCTCGGCAACTTCGGCCGATTGGCCTGGTTCTGGATGTCGCCACCGAGACCGCCGGGAAGGCCGCGCGGCCCGGAGATATCGGGCGGACGTACGAGCGGCGGAACGTTGGACGGAATCTTCGTTCCGGGCGGGTAGCTACCAACGCTCGTGCCGCCCTTCCCTTTTCCCTTCGCGCCGCCGACGGTGCCGGCATCGCCGCCTTTTCCGCCGGTGGTGGATGCATCGCCTGGCCCACCAGTGGTGAGGGCGAACGTCACTGGTAGCTGGTATGCAGCGCCCCAGGCGCGCGGCCAACCAAACCGCAACAACAGCTCGCGCTCATCCGTGTCAAATCCAAACTGATACGCACTCGGCGCATCGGTGAACATCTGCACCATCGTCATGCGCGCGAAATATTCCGAACGCGAATCATTCCCCTTCATTGAATAGAGCGTGCGCGCGAGCGACCAGGATCGTGCCGCCCATTCTTCGCGGCGCGCGTCGCCGCAGGGCATCGAGCGGAACTGCGCGAGCGACACATCGTCGAGGAGCATAGAGAAGTCGCGCCAGTCGCAACTCTGCTTGGGATCCATATGCGTGATCGCGCTGTCATACGCGCGCTCGGCGGCCACATAGTCGCCAATCATATGATTCGCGAAACCGACGAGGATTTCGCAGCGCCATCCACCGCCGGTGCCTTCGCCGGTGCATTCGCGCGCCGCGGTCAGCGCGTCCTGATAGCGCTCCGATTCCGCGAGGTAGCGCACGCGCTGTTCGGCGATCCAGGTGTTCGCAGGCACTTGGTGCGCGAGCGAATCCAGAATGCCGGTCAGGCGATTGCGCCGGTCGCGGACGAGTTCGGATTCCTTCGGGAACGTGGTGGACTCGTTGTACCAATAGCAGAGCCGGCCAACGCGCTCATCGCACGTGGTCGGCAGCGACGGTAGGATGTGCGTGAGGTGCAGATGCCGGAAGAGCTCGAACTCGCGCTGTTCCCACTGCGCGACATCGATGGGCGCGGTGCTGCGCGGGCCGGTCGGCGTGGTGGGCGCGGCGACGGGAACCGGCGCAGGCGCCGAGACGGGGTCGCGGATGATCTGCGCAGAGCCAATCGCCGGGAGGGCGACCGCGGCAATCAGTCCGGCGATCCGAAGGAGCTTGAGGGGAGGCACGCCGGATACTACCCCGCAGGGTTCCGGATGGCGAACTGGGGGGCGGTGAAAGGTGGATGACGGGAAACCCCAACCGTGCGCAGGAAGGTCCCCGGCAGCCTGCCGACCACGCCCGGATATGGGCCGCGCTGGCGAGTGCCGGGGCTGATGCTCGAGCCGGTTACCAAGTTTGTGAGGAAGTAGCGCGCCCTACTGTGCGGTGATCGCGGCCCGTCCTCCGCGCAACACGTACTTCTGGATCTTTCCCGTCGCCGTCTTTGGAAGCTCCGCGACAACGGTCATCCCTTTCGGCACCTTGAAGCCGGCGAGTCGCTCACGCGCGAACGCGCGGAGTTCCTCGTCCGTGAGCGTCGTCGCCGGCTTGAGCACCACGAACGCGTGCGGCGCCTCGCCCCACTTTTCGTGCGGCAAACCGACCACCGCCACCTCGTGCACCGACGGATGGCGCAAGAGCACGCCTTCGACTTCAACAGACGAGATGTTCTCGCCGCCGCTGATGATCACGTCCTTGAGCCGGTCGCGGATTTCCATGTAGCCGTCCGCGTGTACCACCGCGGCGTCACCGGAGTGGAACCACCCGCCGGCGAAGGCGCGCTCCGTTGCCTCGGGATCGCGATAGTAACCCTCCATCACGACATTGCCGCGGACCACGATCTCACCGACAGTGGTGCCGTCGCGCGGAACGGGCAATCCCCTGTCGTCCACCACGAGCAACTCACCGGACGTGATCAGCTCGACGCCCTGACGCGCCTTGATCTTCGCGCGCTCCGCCGGCGAGAGCAGTGCGTGCTCCGGCCGCGGCTCACAGATGCTGATCGCCGGAGCCGTTTCCGTGAGACCATAGAGTTGCAGAATGGTCCAGCCGAGCCCTTCCTCAACGCGCTCGATGGTGTGGGCGGCGGGAGGCGCGCCGGCCGTAACGACCCGAACGCCACGCGGGGCTGCGGCGCGCAACTCCTCCGGCGCACTCGCGATGGTGATCAACACGGTGGGCGCAGCGCAGAGCATGGTGGCGCGTTCATCGCGGAGGAGCCGGAACACTGAGGGTGCATCAATCTTTCGCGCACACACGTGTGTGCCGCCGGCAGCGGTCACGATCCAGACATACGTCCACCCGTTGGCGTGAAACATGGGGAGCGTCCACAGATACCGATCGGTGCAGCTGACGGGGTGCGCCAGCATCATTCCCACGATGTTCACCCACGCATTGCGGTGGGTGATCATCACGCCCTTGGGCTTCGACGTCGTGCCGCTCGTGTAGTTGATCGTGAGGAGCTGGTTTTCAGTCAATGCCGCACGGACGAATTCGGGTGATGCGCCAGCGAGAAGTTCTTCGTAGTCGAGCCAGCCCTTTCCGCCGCCCTCGAGCGCGACGAAGTGCTCCACTGCCGGCATCTCGTGCCGCACTGTGTCAACGAGGTCGAGGTAGTCCGCGTGCACGCAGACCACGCGGGCGCCCGAATGGTTGACCATGTACACCCAATCGGAAGGCAGCAGCCGGTAGTTCATCGGCACGACGACGGCGCCGAGCTGTGGGACGCCGTAGTAGCCCTCCAGATGGGCGTGCGTGTTGGGGGCGATGTAGGCGATACGATCGCCCGGGGCGACGCCGAGTGACTGGAGGGCGCTCGACCAGCGGTCGCAGCGATCGAAGAACTGCGCGTAGGTCCACCGCTCGTCGCCGTCCACTACGGCCTCACGATCGCCGTAGAGTGACCGGGCCCGGCGCGCGAACTCCATTGGAGTGAGGGGTGTTTGCATGCCGATATGCTGGCGCAGATTGTGCCTTACCACAAGACCTGCTGAAAACCTGCGGAAACTCTGCTGAAGAGCAGCCTAAGACCTGCCTTCGACCGGCCGAAGACCGGCTCCAGCGCGTTGCCAGCCGCGGCCCGTTGCCGCATACTCTCGGCAGCCCTACTTCACTCTTGATTCAATCCCCTTCTATATGAAGCGTTTCGTCCTCGCCTGTGTCGCGCTCTCCGCCGCTTCCCTTTCCGCTCAGTCGCGGCCGGCGCAGGGGCTTCCCGCGGCACCGACAGCAGCGACCCAACGCCCCCTCTTCGACGTCGTCGAGGCCACCATCCCGCAGATGCAGGCAGCGCTCACCGAGGGTCGCGTAACGTCGCGCGAACTCGTGCTGCTCCACTTGGCGCGTATCGCGACGTACGAAGACCAGCTCAACGCGGTGATCACGGTGAGCAAGACGGCGCTCGCCGAAGCCGATGCGCTCGACCGCGAGCGCGCAGCGGGCCGGGTACGCGGACCGTTGCACGGCATTCCCGTCGCGCTCAAGGACAACATCCACACGACGAACATGCGCACCACGGGCGGAGCGCTTGCGTTCAAGGATCTCGTGCCGCCATACGAGGCGACGCTCACGAAGAACCTCAAGGACGCTGGCGCGATCATCATCGCGAAGACGGTGATGACGGAACTCGCGAACTGGGTAGCCGGTAGCCCGACGCCGATGGTGGGTAACTACAGCGCCGTCGGCGGCTACGGAATGAACCCGTACGATCCGCGGACCGATCCACGCCCCGGCTTCAACGATGGCCGTCCGGTGATGGGCACGGGTGGTTCGAGTTCGGGCATCGGCACGGCCGCGAGCTTCTGGGCCGCCAACGTCGGCACCGAAACGTCGGGCTCGGTGCTGAGCCCCTCCAACCAGAATATGCTAGCGGGCATCAAGCCGACGGTTGGCCGTATCAGTCGCTACGGTGTCATCCCCATCACGGCCGATCAGGACACGCCGGGCCCGATGGCCCGCACGGTGGAAGACGCCGCGATCTTCCTCGGCGCGCTCGAGAGTGCCGCGCCCGATCCGAACGATGCCGCGACCAAGCTCTGTACGCCGCCAGCGAATCGCGACTATCGCCCGTTCCTGAAGAAGGACGGACTCAAGGGCGCGCGCATCGGCATTCCGCGCGCATTCTGGTACGACGCGTTCACGATTCCCGGCCAGACCAATCCGCGCGGCGGACTCAACCCCGCGCAGAAGGCGTCGATGGACGAGGCGATCGCCGCACTCAAGCGCGAAGGCGCGGTGATCGTGGATCCCGCGAACATTCCGAGCGTGGTCACTTCGGACACGACGCGCAACTTTCTGCTCTGGAACACCTGCGGCGGCGTGGACGATCGCAAAGGCCACAACGCGGGTTGCTCGATCGACTTCGGTTACGGCATGAAGCGCGACTTCAACGCCTGGCTCGCATCGCTTGGCGCTGCCGCACCGTTCAAGACGCTCACCGATCTGCGTTGGTTCAACATCAACAACGCAGGTCGCGGCGCGCAGAAATACGGCCAGTCGCTGCTCGACATGTCGGACGAAATGGATCTCGTCGCCGACAAGGCCAAGTACGACGCCGATCGCGCGAAAGACATCGCACTCGGCGGCCCCGAAGGCATTGATGCCGTAATGAAAGCGGAGCAACTCGACGCGATTCTTTTTCCGGGCGCGAGCGGCGCGAGCATCTCGGCGAAACCCGGCTACCCCACGGTGGTCGTGCCGTTCGGGCGGATTCCCAACGCGCCTGCGCCGGCGCTGCCAGCCGGGTTCAATGCGCAGATGACTCCGTACGGCGTGAGCTTCGCGGGCGGCGCGTGCAGCGAGCCGCGGTTGATCGAGCTGGCCTACTCGTTTGAACAGGCGACGAAGAAGCGGGTGGCTCCGCCGCTCAAGTAGCGGCGGCGCGCGCTCCGCAGAGTCATCCGATCGGCGTCACCGCCCCGGACTAAGCGTGAGCCGGTGCGCCGCCGCTTTCTCGACGGCGGCTCGCGAGTACGCCATGGGGAAATACTCGGCGCGGCCATAACTCTCGACGAGGTTGGAGTAATACGGACTTCCCGGCTGCCCTGATTGGCCGGGCACGTTGGTCGCCATCGATGCATCGAGGTTGCCGAGGTCGATGACTTCACGGTACGTCGCGCCGACCGCTGCAACGAAGCCGGCGCCACCGTGGCGCTCCACCGGCGCAATGTCGTACGCCTTCACGAGCGAATGCGGCAGCTGCGATGTGTTGTTACGTCCCCAGCGCCATTGCGCCGGATCGTTACCCTGAGCCGCGCGAACGGCGGCGAGTCCGGTGGTGATCGCGGCTTCGATCAATGCGCGGCGCCGTTCAGCGGAAATTCCTGGTGCGCGCGCTTCGGCCGGCAGCGCAGCAGCCACCGCACGGTAGATCACTGGAGCGGCACTCTCGCGACGGTGCTGCGCGTCCCACGCCGCGAGGAGCGCGCGGGCCCGTTCCACTTCCGCGTTCGCTGACGTCCAGCCGCGAAACATGGGGAGGTCACGCGCCGCAGCCGCGGAGTACGCGTCGTGCTGCAGCGCTTCCATGTCGGCGATTGAAAAGCCGGCCTTGCTCGTGAGCACTTCGGCGATGCGGCGGTACCGCGCGTCCTGCGGACCATCCTTGAAGAAGAGCGGTGGATCGTAGCCTGCCGGATGGATGTCGTGATTGGCCGTCGCGATCCACCCACGTTCGGGATTGAACTCGCGCGGAAGATCGCTGCGCAGGCCGTCCCACTCGTACTCGCCGGTGCCGGGCACCGGCAGCCGCCCGTGCCAGTTGGGGCGCTTGGGTGAAGCCGCGGATGCCTGCCATGCGATGTTTCCGGCCTTGTCGCCGCAGATCATGTTCTCGGTTGGCGCGTAGGTGTACGCCTGCGCGTCGAGAAACTGTTTGCAATCATCCAGGTTGTGGTAGCGGAGCGCGGCGATGTAGCCGGCGTTGCCCGGCAGGTGCATCGTGGAGCGCATCGCATACGCCTTGTGGTGCACCGTGTCCTCGTAGAACACGGGCCCGTGGCGCGAAAATTTCTGTTCGACCACGGTCGCTGCTGCGCCCTTCACCTTGATCGTGTCGCGCACGATGCGGAGCGGTTCCCACGCGCCGCGGAACCGCACCTGGTTGCGGTTGGCGGGATTCACTTCTTCGACGTACACGTCCGACTGGTCGGTGCCCACAATGGTGAGGCCCCACGCAATGCGTCCGTTGTGGCCGATCACGACGCCGGGCAACACCGGCTCGGTGGCGCCGATCACGTCCCACCCCGGCGCATTCAGATGCACGATGTAGCGAATCGACGGGTTGGCGACGTTGCGATGCGGATCGTTTGAGACGATCACATTGCCCGACGCCGTGAGCCGACCGCTCACCACCCAGTTGTTGCTTCCCGGCGAATTCTCCTGCACGCCGGTGTTCTCACTGGGGCCAGCGCCGCCAAGGGCGCGGTACTGCGGAAGCAACTCCGGCCGCACGGCTCCGCTGCGCAGGCCCGCGAGCCCCGCCGCGACATCTTCGGTGATGATGGAAAGATCGACGCCAGCTGGAACGACGAGGTCGCGGTACGGCGAAGGATGCGCCGCGCGATTCGCGGAGTCAGCGCCGAGGCGAACCACGCTGCGGGCGAGCGCGAGTTCGGCGACGGCGTCGCCGGTCGGCATTGCCGTTTGCGTGCGCAGGAGCGCGACGTCGGCGGTCCACGGCTGCGGGCGGATGCCCGTGAGCTTGAACTCGACCGGGAGACGATCACCCGCCTGCGCGATGAATGCATTCACGCCCGATGCGAATGCGTCGAAGATGCGGCGGCCTTCGGGGTGGTAGTGCTTCCACTCGCGATCGTCCAACGGGCCGCGAAACTTGACCAGGCGCGCCAGTCGGTCGTGGCGCAGGAAATCCGGTCCCATGATTTCCGAGAGCGTGCCCTCGTATGTGCGGCGGTACATCTCCATCTGCCAGAGCCGGTCCTGCGCCTGCACGAATCCTTGGGCAAAGAAGAGGTCGTCGATGTTGCCGGCGTAGATGTGCGGAACGCCCCAGCGATCGCGAATCACGTTCACGCTGTCGCGTAATCCGCGGAGCGAAACGCGGCCGTCAATCTGCGCGAGCGACGCCTGCGCGAGCGTGGCGAACGATTCCTGCCGCGATGGCGCGACGCCGGTGACGGGGAGGAGCAGGACGAGGGCGAGCGCAACTCGGGCGACGTTACTGGTGCGCATTGGACTGATCATGGGGTTGGCGGCGGTCAGGAAAAAGTACGGATCAGCGAGCATGGCTGCCAGAGAGTCGCAACCCGACACAGCCGATGTATCTTCTCTTGGAGGGATCCCCCCCCACACACACTTTACGAGTGAGTTTCGAGATGCGTTCGTATGCCTTGCTGACAGCGTTCACCACCATTGCTCAAGTCGTATCAGCCCAGCGTACCATCGCACCCGCCGACCTGCTCGCACCGCCGAACACCGAGTGGCTGAACCACGGGCGCACCTACGACAATCAGCGCTATTCGCCGTTGACGCAGGTGACGCGAGAGACCGTGTCGCGGCTCGCGCCCGTTGCGGTCTACCAGATGAACGTGCAGCGCGCCGACGGACTCGAGGCCACGCCAATTGTCGCGGGTGGCGTGATGTACATGACCACGTCGCACAACAGCGTGCTCGCCTTTGACCTGCGCACCAACAAGCGCCTCTGGCAGTACGACCACGAAAAGGCCCAGCGCGAAGTGTTCTGCTGCGGCGCCGTGAATCGTGGCGTCGCCGTTGGCGGCGACAAAGTGTTCATGGCCACGCTCGACGCGCGCCTCGTGGCGCTCGACTCGAAGACCGGCGCGGTGAAGTGGAACATCATCACGCACCCGGCCGACTCTGGCTACTCCAATACATCTGCGCCGCTCGTGATTGGCAACAAGGTTATCATCGGCGCGGCAGGCGGGGAGTACGGCATTCGTGGCTCCGTGACCGCGTACGATACCGAGACCGGCAAACAGATCTGGCGCTTCTATACGATTCCGTCGCCCGCCGAGGGCGGCTGGTGGGGTAAGTGGGCGCCTTCAACTCCGTGGGGCGACAAGCTTCCGCGCGACATCGCGAAGGAGCACGCCGACTCGGCGAAGAATGCCAATACCTGGCGCATCGGCGGCTCGCCGGTGTGGGTGACGCCCGCATATGACGCCGAGCTCGGGTTGATCTACTTCGGAACGGGAAACCCGTCGCCATCGAATGACGGAGCGAAGCGTCCCGGCGACAACCTCTACAACAACAGCACCGTCGCGATCGAGGCGGAGACCGGAAAGCTGCGCTGGTACGTGCAGCACATCCCCCACGACCTCTGGGATTACGACATTCCCAACCCGCCGATCCTCGCGCGGGACGGCGGGCGGAAGGTCGTCCTCCACGCCGGCAAGGATGGATGGATGTACGTCATGGATGCGACAACCGGCGCGCTCGTACGCCGCAGCGACGCGTTTGTGCCGCAGGAAAACATGTTCGTGGCGCCGGACGACAAGGGCGTGCTCATGCGGCCCGGGATTTTCGGCGGAGCCAACTGGCCGCCGTCATCATACTCGCCGCAGACCGGACTCATGTATGTGCCTGCGCGCGACCGGCCGAACATGGCGACGCGCTCAGAGTCTGAGCTCGAGGTTGGGAAGATGTTCACCGGCGGATCGTTCCCGGCGATTCGTGGACGCGCGCCGACCGGTGTGCTCGCGGCGATCGACGTCGCGACCGGCAAGATCAAATGGAAGTCTGACCGCCCGGCCTGGGTGTGGAGCGGCACGCTCGCCACTGCGGGCGGACTGGTGTTCATGGGCGAGTCCGACGGGTGGTTCCGCGCGTATGACGCGGCAGATGGCCGCGTGCTCTGGTCGTTTTTTTGTGGGGCGGGCGTGGACTCGTCGCCGATCACCTACGAGCTCGACGGCAAGCAGTACATCGCCGTGCCGGCCGGCGGGATCCGCTACGCGCAGCTCAAGGGGAATTCGGTGTTCGTGTTCGCCTTGGGGGAGACGAGGTAGCGCTCGCAGGCGGCGGTCATTTCTTCCCCGCCGCGCCAGCGCTTCCGCGCGCCAGTTGAGCGCGACAAGCGTCTGCACGTTTCCATCGACAGACCGCACGAGCAGCAGATCCTTGCCGTCGGGCGAGACGTCGAAGCCGGAGTGGCCGCCGCCGGCTGGGGTTCGCGGGTCGCGGGGCGCCAGTCAGCGCCCCCGGGAAGAAAAGTGCCCGCGTATTTAGAACCCCGTTGGGTTCTCCCCCACCACATTGAACGCCTTCTCCAGCGCGAGCCCCGCGCGCACCACCGTCCCCTCGTCGAAGAGCCTGCCGAGGAGGGTGATACCGTGCGGTACGCGGCGCGGCGACGAGAATTTTGGTAACGGATTCGTCGGGTCGGGCGCCCAGTCGCTCCGCGCCTCGCCCACCTGAACGAAACCGGCGCGCATCGTGAGCGACGGGTGGCCGGTGAAGTTCGAGAGCGTCAGCATCTCTTCGCGCAGCGATGGCACGAGCAGGAGGTCCACCTGCGAGAAGACGCGCGCCATCTCCATTGCCACTTTTCGGCGCAGCCGGTCGGCTTGCACGAAATCCACGGCCGAGAAAAAGCGCGCCTGTCGGAAGAGGTTCGGCCACGCGTCCTTGACCTGCGACTTGAGCTGGCCCGCCTGCCCCGACAGCGTCAGTTCCTCGAACGCCGCGGCCGCTTCGGCGAAGAGCACAGGCATCAGAGAACTGTACGGCCAATCGGGGAGCGTGACTTCCTTGGTCTCCATTCCAAGCTTCCGGACCGCCTCGAGCGCCGCGCGATCAACGTCGGTGGCCGGTGCCTCTTTCATCCACGCCGGAAAGAAGCCCACGCGCAGTCCCTTCACCGGCGCCGAAGCGTCGTATTCGAGACGGCTCGGCACGCTGGCAAGGTCGAGCACGTCCGGCCCGGTGATCGCGTGCAACACGAGCATCGCGTCTTCGACCGAGCGGGTCATGGGGCCGAGCTTGTCGAGCGACCAACAGAGCGTCATCGCGCCGGAGCGCGGCACGCGACCGAAGGTCGGGCGGAGTCCCGTGACACCGCAGCGCATCGCCGGGCTGACGATGCTCCCGCCAGTCTCACTGCCAATGGAAAAACCGACGAGTCCTGCAGCCGTAGCGGCACCGGGGCCCGCGCTCGAGCCCGACGCGCCTTCCTCGAGCAGCCACGGGTTCATCGTCTGCCCGCCAAACCAGATGTCGTTCAGCGCCAGCGCGCCGAGGCTGAGCTTCGCAATGAGTACCGCGCCGGCGTCGTTCAAGCGCTTGACCACCGCCGAGTCCGTCGCCGGGACTCGGTTGCGGAACGGCTCAGCGCCCCAGGTGGTGGCGATGCCGGCGGTGTCAAGGAGGTCCTTCACACCGTATGGAATTCCGTGCAGTGGCCCTCGATACTTCCCAGCCGCGATCTCCGCGTCGGCCTTGCGCGCCTGCTTGAGCGCGAAGTCGCCGGTGAGGGTGATGACACTGCGGATCTTTGGATCGAGACGCTTGATGCGCTCGAGATAGATGTTGGTGAGCCGTTCGGAGGTCAGCTTCCGCGACTCGATCCACCGCGAGAGGCGCGTGACAGGTGCGAATGCGATGTCGGCATCGTTGGTGGGGAGCGGACCGGGGTCGCCCGCGCTGCGAACGAACCGATCCTGCGCGGGACCCGTAGTGGTGCCTGAAATGGCCGGGTTCCACAGCGTGGCCGGCGCGACCGCGTCCTCGATGGGCACCTTTCGCGGTCCCGTGCGACGCTCGAGATATCCTGCCATCGACGTGCGCCAGCTGTCGGCCGCCTGCTTTCGCTCGGCGGCCGTCATCGTCACCTGCGCAAGTTTCTCCGCCTCCGCGAACGTGGCGACCGAGACTTCGGGGCCAGCCACCGGGAGTGTGCCGAATGCGGGTGGGGCGCCAGGTGTCGCCGCCGGAGCAGCGGTGGAGGCTTGCTCGTCACCGCGACAGGCCGCGACAGCACCGATGAACCCGAGTGGGGCCGTGATGAGGAATTGGCGGCGGGTGTTCACGGCGCTGACGCCTTGAACGCCGGGCCGCGAACGATATGCCCCGGCTTCGCACCCGTGTGCGTGCCGCCGCGAATCACGGCCGTGCCATTGACGAACACATCGCGCACGCCGATCGACACCTGAATCGGCTCCTCGTACGTCGCCTTGTCGATGATCGTGGCCGGATCGAACACAACAACATCGGCGAACATTCCGGGCTTGAGCAATCCGCGATCGTGCAACGAAAGCCTCGTCGCGGTGGCCGAGGTCATCTTGCGCACTGCCTCTTCGAGCGGCATCAACTTTTCATCGCGTGCGTAACGGCCGAGTATGCGCGGGAAGGTGCCGAGCGAACGCGGATGCACGAGCCCCTTGAACGTCTCGGGGTCCACGGCGCCCGCGTCCGTACCGATCTTCATCCAGGGCTGCTGAAGGTTGAGGCGCACATTGGCCTCGTCCATCATGAAGTAGGTGGTCTCGACGCGATTATGCTCGGTGAGCACGAGATCCATCATCGTCTCGATCCAGTCCTTGTTCATCGCCTTCGCAATCTCGCTCAGCCGCATGCCGGAGTACTGGGCAAGCTCGGGCTTGAGCAGCCGTGTGATGCGGACATTGGGGGGAGTTGCGAGTTCGCAGAGCGATTCCCAGTCGAACGTCTGGTGCTCGATCTCGGCGCGCATCTTCGCGCGCACTTCCTTGCTCGCGAGATTGTCGAAGAGCTTGCCGTCGGCGGCGCTCCACGGCGGGAGGCACGAACTCAGTCCCGTCGCGCCCGCGGTGTACGGATACATGTCCGCCTGCACGTCGAGCCCCGCGGCCCGCGCCGCATTGATCTTCGCAATCGCCTGAGGACCCTTCGGGTAATTCCGGATGCCACTCGCCTTCAGGTGATAAATCTCGGCGGCGATGCCGCTCTCACGACTGATACGCACCACTTCGTCAATCGACTCGAGCAGCTGGTCGCCCTCCGACCGCATGTGCGTGATGTAGATGCCACCGGCGTTCTTCACGACTTTGCCGATCTCCACGAGCTCTTCCGTGGTCGCGAAGTTGCTCGGCGGGTAGATCAGTGCCGTCGCAAATCCAAACGCGCCGTCGTCCATGGCCCGCTGCGCTGCGCCCTTTATTGCGTCGAGGGCCGCCGGCGTCGGCTTGCCCTGCGCGAGCGACATGCCGTACTCGCGCAGCGTGCCGCCGCCCACGAACGCTCCAACATTTACGCTCGCCTTGCGCACTTCGATCTCGCGCATCATCTCGGCGAACCCGTGCGGCCGCGCGAACAGCGGCAACAAGCGGCGCGAGATCGAGTCGGCCGGGTCGAGCGCTGCCGTGCCACGCGCGAGCATGTCGGCACTGAGCGGCGCCGGCGTGCTGTTCTCGCCGAAGATCTCGGTGGTCACCCCTTGCGTCACTTTACCGACTACACGCGAATCGCCACGAAGGAACGAACCCGTGGAACCACTCTGGATGTCGATGAACCCCGGCGCGACCACCATGCCCGTTGCGTCGATGCGTTGTTTCGCCGGAGTATTGCGCAACGTGCCCTGCGGCGCGACCGCGACGATCCGTTCGCCCACGATAGCCACGTCGCCGTAAAACCATGCGGCTCCGGTGCCGTCAATCACACGGCCATTTTCGATGACGACGTCAATGCCGCCCCGCATCGGTGCGGCGCCCGTGGTGGGCTGGTTCGTGGCGCAGCCGACGGTTGCAACGGAGAGCAGAACGATCAGTGTGAGTTTCATCTATCGATACCGTGACTGGAGTGACGTACCGACTATGCACTCACGGCTGCCGGCCCGCCCCCGCGCCGATCGGATCGCCGGCCGGCAACCGCAGCGCCGGCCCTGGAATCGTTGCCACGGTGCGGTGCTCCCAGCGGCGAATGTCGGATGCCACTGTAGTGCGGTGCGCATTGTTCGTCGCCGCCTGCCCTTCGAGCCGCTTCGCGAGCTTGCCCAACCGGTCAGAAAGAATCGCGCGAACCGCGGGCGAGTTGTCGGCACGCATCGCCATCAGCATCATCTGGTCGGCCACGGCCCGCTGAATCACGCGTTGCACTTCGGCGTGATACTTGTCTCCCGGCACCGCGGCATTCCATGTCGCTGCGATGACTTTATCAGTCACCTCTTCGAGCGT
>Ga0214919_10003306_pt1 | contig 24515 bp, 22 predicted proteins | sample LL1503_MetaG_FD_177994 | JGI IMG/M metagenome (GOLD analysis project Ga0214919, IMG submission 177994) | Freshwater microbial communities from Lake Lanier, Atlanta, Georgia, United States - LL-1503 | ecosystem: Environmental > Aquatic > Freshwater > Lake | place: USA: Georgia | collected... | reverse complement strand
AGTAGGGAATGAAATACTTGTCTATGCAGGTGATGTAGGTGCTGTAAGCCGTTCTACCCTCAGCAGCATCCACTTGTGCTCTAAGTTCTGCCAGTGTGAGTTGGGCGATGTGTGCAAACAGGTGTGTTCGGTGTGCTAAACCCAGCCTAGTGCGGTAGCGGGCTTCGTCGTAGATGTCGCAGGCACGGGCTATGGCTGTTTCTATGCTGCTGGCATCAGTTGTCTGTCTGTGCCACGCACCTGAAGCCAACCTAAAGCGGCATTGGTAGCGTTGGCTGCGGCTTCGGCGATACACCGTCAATGCACCATCACGCAGCACTATCTGCTTGGGTGGGTTGGTGGGGGGCGATGGAGGGGTGTGGCGGGCTTGGGCAGCGGCTTGGGCTGTGAGAGTAAGGGACTCAATCACCACCGCACCTGACTGGCACTGAAGACAATCCAAGCCCACAAAGACAAAAGCCACCGCAGGGTATCGGTGGCTTTAGCAAGAATGAATCTGGTGGGACGTGCGGGGGTCGAACCCACGACAAACGGATTAAAAGTCCGCTGCTCTACCAACTGAGCTAACGTCCCGTCAATAAGCTAGCTGCTTACCGCCAAGCCCTAAATTATAGCCTCGTTTTTTCTTCTTTAATCACGACTAGAAAGCTGGTTCATAACCCAACCCGCAGCACACATTCCAAAACTCGCAGTCACTGCAACTGTGGAGCCGTATCCATGGCAATTGAGAGTGTTGTCACTTGATTCAACTCGCTCCGCCTTCGAATTTTGAACCGGTTCAGGACTGAAAACACAATTGATCCCGATTTTCTTCCCTTCGCGCGGCGCAGCGTGAAATTTTCGAAGACGGTAACGTAGTTGAGAAAGCAAAGGGTCATGAGTGCAATCACTTAAATCCGCCATCGTTGCCAGATGTGCCGTGCGTTTGCCACCAGCAGCGCCAACGGCTACAAACAAAGCACGCGAATCCAGAGCCCACTGCGCCATTACCGTCTTAGCCAGCACCTGGTCACACGCGTCAATGACAGCGTCTGTATTTGCAGGCAAGAGCGATGACCAATTCTCCGGACTCACAAATTCATCGATGGCATGAATTCGGCAGTTTGGATTAATCTGTGCCACGCGCTGCACCATGGCGTCAATCTTGGACATGCCAATGGTGGAGTCGAGTGCTTGAATCTGCCGGTTGATGTTGGACTCGGACACATGGTCCAAATCAATCAAGGTCAGGCGCGCAATGGCGCTACGCGCTAGGGCTTCTGCCGCCCAAGATCCCACACCTCCAAGCCCCACGACCACCACATGCGACTCGCGCATACGCGAAGCAGAAGCTGCTCCATAAAGACGATCCAGCCCGCCAAATCGGCGATCCATGTCAACGGACTGGGAAGATTCCGTGCTGGACACTAGGAAATACCCAAAGCAGGCCCGAAAGGCTGCCCTATTGCTTCATGCGAGAAAGACGCTCACGCGCGATGTCGGCCGCTTCACTCTGACCGTAGTTGGCAACCAGATCTTCCAAAGTCTTACGGGCAAGGGCCGCCTCCTTGAGCTCAAGTTGGCAGTTCGCAATCGCCAGCCAAGCTTCGGGAACGCGAGAATACCCAGGGCTTCGGGCGATCATTTTTCGAAAACTGAGGACTGCCGCAGGGTAATTTTTCAACACGAATTGCGCGTTTCCTAACCAAAAAAGCGCAGAGTTTGAATAGCCACTGAGCGGGTAACGCACTAAAAAATCATTGAAGGTATTTTGGGCAGTCTCAAAATCACCTTTACGAAAGCTAGCAAGTGCAGCTTCAAAAACGCTTTTTTCGGGAGCCTCCACAGAAAATTCAGAACCTTCGAAGCTAACTTTAAATGGTTCGACTATTTTTAGGCGTTCCTCAATCCTCTTAATCTGTTCTTCAAGGCGTTTGATTTGCTCACCATGACGGCGCTGTGTCTCCGCCATATCACGCGCTAATTGCTCACCTTGTCCGCGGATTTTGGCGGTCTCACCGCCGATAGAATCCCACTGGTTTTGAAGTTGAAGGAGTGACCGGCGTAAATTGGAGATCTCTTCCGCCTGTCGTTTGACCTCATCCAGACTCTTCTGATCGGTTTCGCGGCGCAGGGCCTCAAATCGCTGACGCAGCTCTGAGCGCAACTCCAAAATCGCTCTACGGGCTTCGTCATCTTCGAAAAGAGCGGCAAACGTAGGTCCCGACAGCATTAACACGATCACAGCAAGCGCGAGCGTGCGCCCAACCCATCTGGACTTTAGACTGAACATACTTAACGGATATTTATCTCAGCACGCCGATTTTTTTCCATCGCGGTTTCACTATCTCCCATTGCTGCAGGCTTTTCTTTACCAAAGCTAACCGATTCCATTTGAGTATCGGAGACCCCTAATAAGGAGAGCGCATTGCGAACCGCATCCGCACGCTTTTGGCCCAGCGCGAGGTTATATTCCCTTCCGCCGCGTTCATCGGTATGACCCTCAATGACCAGGCGTTGAATCTTGTTTGCCTTGGCAGAGCGGGCGTTCTCCTCCAATATCGATTGGTACTCGGGTCGAACGACAAAGCTATCAAATGCAAAATAAATGGTGCGCCCAGCATCTGCTGCACCCAATGATTTCACAGTGTTGCCGGAGGCCCCGGCGGCGGCTGCACCCATCGCGGATCCGACGCTGCTGGCGCTGCTTTTAACATCTTTAGTTGTATCCAAATTTGCAACCGTTCCCTTTTTATCGCCAGCACCAGAAGCCATTGCGGGTGTCAATGACTTCATAGCCGCTGCCGCCGCTGCTTGACCTGATTTGTCCTCGACATTGACTTCATTGAGTTTAATGGGCGAACTGCAGGCACCCAGCAGCGCAGCCAGCACCCAAATCACGATTAACTTATACATACCTTACTCCAATTAAAAAATTCCGAACAAATCCGATTTTACGGCGCTACCAAAGGACCCCAAGCCGGCTCTCGCAGGTCGCCGCTTTGACCGGCTAAGCGTGCTTTGACACGGCCGTCCATCGTACTGGTCATCAAAGCCTCTCGCCCCAGCTGCTGGGTCGCGTAAATGATCATTCGCCCATTCGGCGCAAAACTAGGGCTTTCATCAGCACTTGTATCGGTTAGCGCCTGAGATTGGCCACTGTTCAAATCTTGTAGGTGCAATTTGTAAGCGCCCGCAACACGAGAAACGTAAGCTAACCAACGGCCATCGGGGCTTAAGGATGGCGAAATGTTGTACGTACCGTTGAAGGTAACCCGCTCTGCATTACCGCCAGACACCGGGATTTTGTAAATTTGCGGCGAACCGCCACGGTCACTCACAAAGTAGATGGCCTGGCCATCGGGTGTGAAAACGGGTTCTGTATCGATTGACGAAGACGCCGCCAAGCGCTTTGGCTCTTGACCAGTCGAGTTCGCATCAAGCAGAAATAATTGGGATCCACCGTCCCGGCTCAGGGTGAGCGCCAGAGTCTTCCCATCGGGCGACCATGCCGGGGCGCTGTTGGAGCCTTTGAAATTGGCTACCAGGCGTCGCTTACCCGAATCGATCTCATGGACGTAGACCACTGGCTTACGCGACTCAAAGGAGACATAGGCCAGCTGGTTTCCGTTGGGGGCCCATGCCGGAGAAATAATGGGCTCAGCGCTGCGCAGGGCAGATTGCGCGCCCTCACCGTCCGAATCAGCGACCCACAAGTTAAAAATGGATGCGCTTTTGGTCACATAAGCAATGCGAGTGGAAAAAACACCTTTCTCGCCGGTCAATTTTTCGTATACCCAGTCGGACATCCTGTGCGCTACACGGCGCAGCTCAGCGGCGGGGGCCACCTGGCTCTGTCCGCCAAGGTCCTGATTTCGCACCGCATCCCATAATCGAAAGCGCACCTCATAACGGTCTTCGCCCGTGCGGCTGATACTACCGGTGAGTAAAGCATCAGCGCCCAGTTTGCGCCACACCGGCAAATCCGGACGAATATTCTCGTCCATGGGGACGACCCCGTTATCGACACCGCGGAACTGGCCACTGCGCTCCAAATCCGCCAGCACAATAGTCGCCAGCTTTTGTGTCATGCCATCGTTGCCCTTGAATGGCGCAACGGCAATAGGGAACTGAGTCAAACCCGCGCCGGACACTTCCACGCGGAACTGCGCCAGCGCATTAACTCCTAAGAACGTAGCCACCAATGCGATTAAAAACTTGTTCATCCCCTTATTATCCCCATCTTTTCACCTCCACAGCCCCATCGAGGTGGGATTGACCCAAGCCGCGGTCCGCCTTAATTTGGGAGGTCTGCACTCTTTCCAGGACGCGTCGGGCGTTGGCCGACTGCTCGTTTCGACTGGACTCCTTGTGCCACAAATGGTAAACCTCTGTGGCAAGAAACCCATTTTTTCTGATGACGCCGGAGTTATGCAAGCGCAACACTAGGTCAGCGTCCTCATGCCCCCACCCCACGAAGGTCTCATCAAATCCATCCACCGCTTCATAATCCCGGCGCCACACTCCAAAGTTGCAACTTCGGATACCGCGCCAAGAAAATTGGGGCTTTTTACGCATTCCCAGGTCAGGAAAGCGGACCAGTGAAGTCCACTTATTGGCGCTTTTCTCACGCCAGCGGGCGAACCAATAGCTTAATTTGCGCCCAAAGATCTGTTCATGGCCTTCCACTACCGCCTGAGTGAAACTAGGGCTTAGAAGAACGCGGCTTCCGTTGACGAAACAACCGTCTTCACGCAACTCCCGATGGCGCCTTATAAAGTCAGTCTCCGGCACGCAATCGCCGTCTAAAAATACAATGTAGCGGCCGCGAGCGAGCGTTACGCCTAAATTGCGAACTCTGGCGGCAGTAAAACCGACATCCGGATGCCAAACGTGACTGGCGGCAAGACCCAGATCGCAAACGGCGCGCTCTATGGCTCGGACATGCTGCGGTAATGATCCGTCGTCCGCGATGATGAGCTCAAAATCCCTGTCATCCTGCGCAGCTAAGCCGCCTAAAACGGCGACGAGCGCGTCGCTTCGGTTGTAGGTGGTAACCACCACGGAAATAGGGTCAAAGGATGTCAATTGCACTAGACTCCAAGAATGCTCCTCCAAGCGGAGGCAAGACATTAAAGTTACAAGGTAATACTATAGATGACCCAAATCTCGGTATACATCATTGCCTTCAACGAGGCTGAAAAAGTCAGGGCGACGATCAAAAGCGTGCTCTGGGCTGACGAAATCGTATTAGTGGACTCGTGGAGTACTGATGGGACAGCGGAAATCGCCGCCTCGATGGGGGCCAAGGTCGTCCAAGTCCAATTCAACGGTTTTGGCGATTTAAGAAACCAAGCTTTGGCCGCATGCACAGGTGATTGGATATTCAGTCTGGATGCGGATGAGCGGTGTACCGCCGCAGCTGCCGATGAAATCCGGGCGATTTGCAATGATGCGCAATCTTTGGATGCCTATTTTGTCCCGCGACGCAATTACTTTATGGGGCAGTGGATAAAACATTCAGGGTGGTATCCCAATTATCGCCAACCGCAGCTTTTCCGCAAAGGGCATCTTGCGTATGACCAAAAACCGGTACATGAGGGCTTTGAAGTAATTTCGAAAATGCCGATTGGGTATCTGAAAAATCCCATTTGGCAGTTTCCGTTTAAAAACTTTGCCGAAGTGATGCACAAAGCGAACCGCTACTCAAGCTTAGGGGCTGAGAAGATAAAGCATAAGAGAATTACTATGGGGTCTGCCTTTTTGCACGGCCTATGGGCATTTATAAAGCACTACGTATTCAAGCAAGGCTTTCGAGATGGATGGCCTGGGTTTGTCATTGCACTGGGAAATTTTGAAGGCACTTTCTATCGCTATGCGAAGGCTTTTGAAATGCAGAAAAATACTGAATGGACATCCACATTAGATGCGAATAATTAATCAGAGTGGCGGAGCTAAGGATAACTGGTGAATACTTTCGATACCTCCGCTGAGACCAGCAAATGGAAACGACTGCGAAGGATCGGCAGTTATTTCTCAAAACCATATTTCGCTTGGACTGGTTTGGCGCTTTCTGTCGTTATAGGTTCAGCCCTTGAACCAGCCATCCCGGCATTGCTTAAGCCACTCCTCGACGACGGTTTTAATTCCAATACCCTTCCCCTGTGGACAATTCCGCTTGCAGTCATCGGGCTTTTTATGTTGCGCTCCTGCGCGTCGTATTTAGGGGATATTGCTTTAGCAAAAATAGCCCAAACCAATCTAGAAGCTCTACGCACCAAAATGTTAGCCAGCATTAGTGCGGCTGATTTGAATCTATTCCGCGAAAAAGCCGCCACCTCATTGGCCAATACTGTGGTCTACGAGGCTACCAACGGTGCCGTACTACTATTGCAATCGGTGACCACGGTAGTCAAAGACAGCCTTACGCTAATCGCCTTAGCAGGCTATTTGTTTTATCTTAATTGGCAACTCTCTCTTATCGTAGCGCTGGTCTTCCCAGTGGTCGCAATCAGCATGCGCGCCATTTCTAAACGGGTCTATAACCTGACCAAAGCGCAGCAGAAGGCGGTTGACCAGCTCGCGTATGTGGTGGAAGAGAGTGTCCTGGCGCACAAAGAAATCCGCATTCAAAACGCCCAAAAGCAACAACAGCAACGCTTTGAAATTTTCAACGTGGCACTGCGTCGCTTAGCGATGAAATCGGCGATAGCGGGATCCGCTATCGCACCGATAACCAATTTTTTCGGATCCATTGCGCTTTCTGCTGTGATCAGCATCGCGATTTTGCAAAGCAACTCAAGCAATCTGACAGCTGGCGGGTTTGTCGGTTTCGTCACTGCCATGTTGATGATGATTGCGCCAATTAAGCATCTTTCAGATGTTACAAGTACCATCACGCGGGGCATAGTGGCTGCGGAACGGGCGATAGACCTCGTTGAAAATGTAGTTCGCGAGCATGGAGGCGGATTTGTATTGCAAAGAGCTTCAGGTGAAGTTGATTTTCACGAGGTTAGCGTGCAGTACCCTGGGGCTGACGATGTAGCACTAAACCAGGTGAGCTTGCATATCAAGTCAGGGCAATTTATCGCCTTAGTTGGCCTTTCGGGCTCCGGTAAGACGACCTTGGCCAACCTGCTCCCGCGTTTTGTAGATCTCAGTGGCGGACGCGTTTCCCTCGATGGGGTTGACTTGCGTGAATGGAACCTGCCCTGCCTGCGCAGTCAATTTGCGCTAGTAGGTCAAAACGTGGTCATGTTTAACGAGACAGTTATCAACAACATTGCACTTGGTCAGGAAATTGACAGGGAACGGGCCTTGTCAGCATTGAGGGCAGCAAACTTGGCAGAACGGGTAGCCGACCTGCCGCAGGGGATGGATACCGTTCTAGGCCATAACGCCAACATTTTGTCTGGCGGCGAACGTCAGCGATTGGCTATCGCTCGTGCAATTTACAAAGACGCACCCATACTTATTTTGGATGAAGCGACATCTGCGCTAGATACCGATACAGACAGTTTGGTTCAGGCATCTTTGCGTAATGCCATGAAGGGGCGGACGACGATCGCTATTGCACACCGCCTTTCAACCATTAAGGATGCCGATTGCATTTATGTGCTGGGTCGCGGTCGAATCTTGCAGCAAGGCAATCATGCGGAGTTGATGGCTGAGGGTGGCGCCTATTTAGACTTTATCCGCTTGAGTCAAAGTTAAGCAGATCCAAAGCGGCGCTGGTAAATTCAAAAGGTTGCGGCTCGGTTAAACAAATCACGCCTTGCTGCCTATGTACCGAAGGCAATGTATCGAATTTAAACCAGCATAGCGTGGGTACTCCCAAAGCGACCGCCATGTGATAAGGCCCGGAATCAGTAGAGACGACAAGATCTGCACAATCGAGCAATGCGGCTGATTCCTCAATAGAAAGCTCCCCAGCCCAATCTCTTACTGAGCAATCGAACCCAACCGCTTTCATCCGAGTTTCAAACATTCGCGCAAATTGGGTATTTGCATCTTTTTCAAAACCGGCACCGGCTAAATGCAAATCAAAAGGGACCGCTTTATACAAGGATAAGAAATTTTCAACAAAGGATTCGATTTCTGGGCGCTTAACCAGCGCATCAGAAGTCCCGCAACCGATATTCAAAACGACCAGCTTTCGCCCAGGACTTGCCGTCGGTCCGAAGGCTCGCTTCCATGCCATCCCTTTAGCGGACAATCGCAAATTAATGCGCGTGCCCGCCCTCTCGATCCCCAATGCAGCGAGCACTACGAAATCGCGCTCCGTGTAATCCATTAGGCGGGTCAAATTGTGTGATTTGCGGTAAGCCCTATTTGATGCCGCACTAACGTTGTAAAAAAAACGACGTAACGGAAACTGCGCAATACCGATAGAAATTGCAGACCTTGCGCGTGCAATGCGCCGCGTCAGGAGCGACGTACGAATACCTGCTGGTTCGCAATCGATGACTAAATCCAAAGGCAATGCGCCAAGGCTGGCTTGGATGCGGGCAAAGGTTTCCCTTATCGATAAACTTTTCTGCCGCTCCTCACCTGGACGTCCCAGCTTGGCAGTGATGAAATGCACGCTGCTCAACAGATGATGGGATCCGATCAATTCTTGCACCACATAACCTTCGTGGTTACTCAACATACATAAATGTATATTTACTTGCGGCCAGCGCGCCTTTATAGCCGCCCAAGCTGCAGAACTGCGCAACAAGTCCCCGACACCCATGCTGTGTGACTTCAATAACAAAATATTGTTCGGAGCAGTTGGCAGCGATTGCTGAAATTTAGTCATGATCAACGGCATTCTTGATCGACTGCTCCCACCTCCAGGCATCTGCACACATCACCTCGATCGGCAACAGTGCACGCCAGCTTAGTGCTTCCAATGCCAAATCCGTCGCTGCATAGCAACTTGCAACATCTCCCGGGCGGCGGGGGTAAATTTGGTAAGGAATCTCCATACCTGTAGCCTGCTTAAATAAATCTACCAATTGCAGTACGCTCACGCCGCTGCCGGTTCCCAGATTGACGGTAATGCCTTTTTCCACTTGCTCCAGATAACGCAGCGCAGCAAGGTGGCCCTGCGCTAAATCCACCACGTGAATGTAATCGCGTATGCCTGTGCCATCGATGGTTGGGTAGTCGTTGCCAAAGACTCGCAAGAACGGGTGTCGACCTGAAGCGACCTGAGCGATATAGGGCATCAAATTATTAGGAACGCCCGTTGGATTTTCGCCAATCAGGCCGCTGGCATGTGCACCTACAGGATTGAAATAGCGCAGCAATGCGACTTGCCAGCGACTGTCCGCAGCCTGCAATTCGCGCAGCATGTCCTCACACAATAGCTTGCTTCGTCCATAGGGGTTGGTCGTACGCAAGGGGGCGGTTTCCAAGATGGGAACGGTATCGGGTTGCCCATATACAGTCGCCGACGAACTAAAAACCAAGCGTCGCACATCTGCACGCTCCATAGCTGCCACAAGGCAAGCTGTACCGCCCACGTTGTTGTCCAAATAATGCGCCGCCTGTTGCCAGGATTCGCCCACCGATTTGAGTCCTGCAAAATGCATAACGGCATTAATGGGGTGAAGGGCAAAGACCTTATCAAGCAGAGCTGAGTCACGAACATCGCCATTTACAAATTGCGGCGCATTGCCACAAATATTTTTCAAGCGCTCAATGACGAGTACATCGCTGTTACACAGATTGTCCAAAACTACGACATTACAACCGGCTTGCATCAATTCGACAGCGGCATGTGAACCGATATACCCAGTACCTCCGGTAATCAAAATAGTACTTTTCAAGCGAAAACTCCGATCAAACGTTTAAGCCGTTCAAGTTTTTAGTGGAATACAAATCCCAGTAAATTTGCGCTTGCTGCCCAGCAACTTGCGACCATCCATGGTCATTTGCAAAAGCGGCAGCGCGGGCAACTTGTGCTCCTCTCAGATCAGGATCATCCCTTAGCGCGCTGACAGCATGTGCGATTTGTTGCTCGGAATTTGGATCCTGCAGCATCCAAGCTGCCTCAACTGTTTGCACCAATGGCGAGGCAAGGCAAAAGGGAGCCACGCTGAGCAATACCGGCACCTTGGCAGCCATGGCCTCCAGCACTACCAAGGGAAACATATCATCCAAGGTGGCATGCACCAGGCAATCCGCCGCAGCAAAGGCAGGTGAGACATCCGAAAGTGAGCCCGTGAAAATCACTCGCTCGTCTAAACGCTGTCGTCCAACGCGCGAGCGCCAGGTTTCCACTTGCCTTGCACTGCCACCCACCACCACCAGGGAAACATCAACTGGCAGCATAGGCAGGCTACGCAAAACGGCGGCAAGCCCCTTTTTCTCAAAGTTATGACCAACGAACAAAAGAATCCAGCTTTCTAACGGCAGACCCAAAGCCTTACGGGCATTCAACTTGGACAAAACTTGTGGGCCATCGGTATCGCCAGCGAGACGCAGATCGATACCTGGCGGCACCAAACGCAGCCGAGCCTGCTCCACTGCATAAGTGATTTCGATAATGTCTGCTAATGCTGGGGCTACCGCAACAATTACCCTACGACCTCTGCTATGAAAGCGCAAACGCTCCAAGCACAAATGCGCCAAAAGTCGGGGACTAGTGCAAATTTTCAAGTAAACCAATAACTTGGCAATTGGCGAAGAAGCCCGAACAAACAAGCTAAAGCGCATAGGACGCACATGCGCCGTCTGCACATCGCCATGCCACGTGTTTTCATGCGAATGGACGATGGCAAAACCTTGTCGCGTTTGGCGCCACGACCACCACGCAAATAACCATAAGGCAATCCAGCGCGGGCGTGTGATGTTGCGTCCCATGCAATGAATAGTGATAGCCGGATGCGATATGTCTGATCGCTCGCAAAATACATGGAATTCAAATTCATCGGCTAACTGCTCGGCCAAATTGACCGCATAGTTTTCCGCACCACCAGCGCCCTTGCTGAAATTGCGGGAAAGAATGGCTATTTTCGGTTTGGCGCCTTTAGGTTTCTGGATTGCCATAGCCTAGGCATCCTTCCCGTTTTCATATTCGGTAAGCAGCTTTAGCAAAAACTGCGGTAGGTAAGTTGAGCGCACAACAGGAATTCGGTGTAGCTGAAACAAATCCGCGCCCGGCTGTACTTTGCCGCGCCGCGTCGTGGTGGCACTTTGGTACCCAGCAGATTTGGCCATGGCCGTATGGCGCGCTTCGTAGATGCCATAGGGATAGCAAAAATGCTCAACCTCCCGTCCTATGAGATCGGCCAACTCCTCTTTAGAAGCGCTTATCTCACGCACTGCATCCTCGTCGGGCAAACTCGTCAATTGGCAATGGTTTTGGGTATGCGCACCAATCTCCATCCCCGCTTGCGACCAGGCACGAATTTGCTCAGGGGACATTAAATCAGCCTGCTTAACGCCGTTGGAAAGATCCCACACATTAGTTTTTCCCAGCAATTGGCTTATGACATAACAGGTCGCAGTGAAGCCACAGTCTTGCAAAACAGGCAGCGCATGGTGCAGATTGTTGCAATAACCATCGTCAAAAGTTAGGCCCACAACCTTACCCACCTTTTCCCCGCGCAAGTAAGGCATCAAGTCGCGCATGGATAGGCCGCGATAGCCCAGTCGTTTGAGCCAGCGCATCTGCCTAGCAAAAGAATCCGGTGCCACATACAAACTGCGAAACGCCGCTGGAGGTGGCGGCGCCAAATCAATCTGGTGGTAAGTCAATATCGCGTATTGCTGCATGAAGGCTTGGGTATTGCTGGGTATTGCTGGGTATTGCTGGGTATTGTCTATAACAACACAATATCGTACTGCTCTTGCCCCATAGCGCCCTCGGCTTGCAGCGATACGGGCTTTCCGATGAACTCACTCAAACCCGCCAAATGCTGACTTTCTTCATCGAGCAAAAGATCAACCACTTGCGGCGCGGCCACCACGCGGAACTCCTGCGGGTTGAACTGACGCGCCTCACGCAAAATTTCCCGAAATATGTCATAGGCCACGCTGCGAGCAGTTTTTACGATACCCTTTCCTTGGCATGAAGGGCAGGGCTCGCACAGCATATGGGCCAGCGATTCACGCGTACGCTTGCGCGTTAATTCCACCAAGCCCAGTAGCGAAAAACCGCCGGTCATGGTTTTCACCCTGTCGCGCGATAACTGCTTACGAAATTCGGCTAACACCGCCTCGCGGTGTTCCTCACGCGCCATATCGATAAAGTCTGCCACGATGATGCCGCCTAAATTGCGTAATCGCAGTTGCCGCGCCAAGGCCTGAGCCGCCTCCAGATTGGTTTTGAAAATAGTGTCGTCAAAGTTACGTGCGCCCACATAACCGCCGGTGTTCACATCCACGGTGGTAAGCGCTTCGGTTTGGTCCACGATCAAATAACCGCCGGACTTTAAGTCCACCCGCCGTCCCAGCGCCTTGGCAATTTCCTCGTCTACCGAATACAAATCGAAAATCGGGCGCTCACCCTTGTAGTGCTGTAATTTCTTGACCGCTTGCGGCATGAACTCGCTGCCAAAAGCATGCAAAAGCTCAAACTGCTCGCGCGAATCGACGCGTATGGTTTGGGTCGCCTCACCCACCAAGTCGCGCAGCACGCGTTGCAGCAAATTCAAGTCCTGATGCAAGAGACTGGGCGGCGGCAGGCGCTGACCCGCTTCTTTGATACGAGCCCAGGCTTTGCGCAAATAGGCAACGTCGTCGGCAATTTCGGCATCGCTGGCGTCCTCGGCATTGGTGCGCAAAATAAAGCCGCCACCGACCTCACCAGCTAGTTCTTGCACCCGACGGCGTAAGGCTTCGCGTTGCTCCAGGGGTATTTTTTGCGAAACACCAATATGGTCATCCTGCGGTAAAAAAACCAACATCCGTCCAGCTATGCTGATTTGCGTGGACAAACGCGCACCCTTGGTGCCCATTGGGTCTTTAATCACCTGAACCATCAGCGCCTGGCCTTCAAACACCTGCCGCTCTATGGGCACCTGCGCTTGGCTGGCACGCGCGGCGCTGAGCGTCTCGCCTTCAGCGGGTTTGTGCCATACATCGGCAACGTGCAAAAAAGCGGCGCGCTCCAGCCCGATGTCGATAAACGCCGATTGCATGCCCGGCAACACGCGCGAGACTTTGCCAATATAGACATTGCCCACCAGGCCGCGCTCCAGCGTGCGCTCCACATGCAGTTCCTGCACAGCACCGTGCTCGATAACAGCCACACGCGTTTCCTGCGGCGACCAGTTGACCAAAATATCCTGTTGCATCGCTTTATTCCCAAGCGCCCATGGTGCGCAGCAGCTGTGCAGTTTCAAACAAGGGCAAACCCATGATGCCAGAATAACTGCCTTCAATCCGGGCGATAAAAACCGCCGCTCTGCCCTGCACCGCATAAGCGCCGGCCTTGCCCATGGACTCGCCGCTGGCCACATAGTGGTCAATAGCATGCGGCGTCAAACCATCGAACACTACATCCGAGGCGCTGCAAGCCTGCTCTACCCGCCCGCCCCAACTCAGCGCAATTGCCGTAAACACCTGGTGCGTGCGGCCCGACAACCGTCCGAGCATGCGCTGCGCATCCTGAGCGTCTGCAGGTTTTCCCAAAATTTCATCGCCTAGAGCCACCGTGGTGTCAGCGCACAACACAGGCGCATCTGGCAGGTCCATGCGCTGCAAACGCGCCAAGGCAGCGCGAAGCTTCAAAGCCGTGACGCGTTGCACATAGTCGCGCGGTGCTTCACCGGGCAGCACCACTTCCAGCGCTTCGCTGTCCTCATCAGTACCTGGCAACAGCACACGATGCACCACACCAAGTTGTTCCAGCAACTGGCTGCGGCGGGGGCTTTGCGAGGCAAGGTAAATGAAAGGTGGCGTCATTGCGCTACGTATTAGGCAAAGCCTAGGTCAAAAATTATTCGCGATGGTAGGGGTGATTGGCATTGACCGACCAGGCCCGGTACAACTGCTCTATCAATAACACGCGCACCATAGCGTGCGGCAGCGTCAAATCGGACAAGCGTATTCGCTCATGCGCACTGGCGCGAAAAGCGGGGTCCAGTCCATCCGGCCCGCCGATAACCAGCGCCACATCGGAGCCGCTGTTTTGCCAGTCGGTTAGACGCTGCGCCAAGGCCAGGGTGCTTAGCGCGCTGCCGCGCTCGTCCAGCACCACGATGCGCGTGCCCTTCGGGATGGCCGCTTCGATGCGTGCTCGTTCTGCTGCATAAAGAGTTTCCACAGTCTTGGAGCTGCGTGGCTCGGTTTTGACGGCTTTGAGCTCGATACGGATTTCATGCGGGAAGCGCTTGGCGTAATCGTCCCAGGCGGTCTGTGCCCAATCGGGTACCCGTTGGCCTACCGCGACGATATACAAGCGCACCGGCGCATCAGCCCTTGCGTACAGGCTTGGCGGTAGCCCGCTTTGCAATGGCCTTCTTAGCGGCGGGCTTAGCGCGCGTGCTGCTGACGGGCACTATCACTTTGCCCACGGTGCGCACAGGTTTTTTAGCGGACAGAGTTGGGGCTGCACCAGATACCGCACTCTTGCGCGCAGGTGATTTAGCGATCGCGCTCTTCTTGGCCGCTCTGGCGGCCACTTCCTCGTTTTTACGCACTTGCGCTTTAGAAGGAAAAGCCTCCGCAACGCCGATCTTTGCCGCATTGGAGCGGCGCAATGTAGCCGGCGCTTTGGGCTTGGCCACTTCAACGACTACTTTGGGAGCCGCTGCGGGCTTGGCAACGCCCAGTTTCAAACGTACCGGCTTTTCGCCCCAAAGTTCTTCCAAGTTGTAGTACTGGCGAAAACTGGGCTGCATGATGTGCACCACCGCTTGGCCGCAGTCCACAATAATCCACTCGCCATTGCCCTCGCCCTCGATCCGAGGCTTGGAAAACCCGGCTTCGCGCACCGCATCGCGCACGCTGGCGGCCAGCGCCTTGGTTTGGCGGTTGGACGTGCCCGATGCCACGATCACCCGCTCAAACAAGGCCGAGAGTTCCTCGGTATCAAACACGCGTATGTCCTGCGCCTTCACGTCCTCCAGGCCATCGACGATGGCACGCTGTAGTTTTTGAATATCGTTTTTCTTATTGGCGGGGGAAGTGGTCATCAGGGCGTCGGGTAAAGGTGGTGGTCTTCAATATAGCGCGCAACCGGCTCGGTGAGCAGCGCTTGGGTACTTTGACTGCGGGCTATGCGCTCGCGTATGTCGGTGGAACTGACGGCTTGTGCCGCCATGGGCAGGGTATGCAAAGAGAATCGGGCGCGCAATTCAGGGTCCAGCGGAGCCACTTGGCCCATCGCATCGGGACGGACAGCGACCCAAATTATAGCCAGCGAGGCTAATTCGTCGGCCCGATGCCACTGGGGCAAGCCTACCGCTTGGTCCTGGCCTAGTAAGAGCATAAGGCGCGCGGCTGGCCTTTGCGCATGGAGAGCCTCCAGGGTGTCCACGGTATAGCTCGGCCCCGCGCGGCGTATTTCACTGTCGTCAACCAGTACATCGGGCAGCGGCGCAAAGAGCAAGCGGCACATTTCTAAACGGCACGTTGGATCGGAAAGTACACGCGCTTTATGCCAGGCCTGCCCGGTGGGCACGATGCGCAATTGCGATAAATCCAGCTGCGCCAACGCGGCCCTGGCAAGTGCAAGGTGCCCGGTATGCGGCGGGTCAAACGCGCCGCCGAAAACGCCAATGCGTTCAGTTGCGCTCAAACCCAGTCCCGTGGCACCAGAAACCGCTGGTACAAAGCCGCTTCCGGGCTGCCCGGTTCGGGCTGATGTTGGTAACACCAGCTCACCTGCGGCGGCATTGACAGCAAAATCGACTCGGTGCGTCCGCCCGATTGCAAGCCGAAATGCGTGCCCCGGTCCCACACCAGATTGAACTCCACATAACGACCGCGGCGGTACAACTGAAAAGCGCGTTCGCGTTCGGTAAAGGCCATTTCTTTGCGCCGCTGCACGATCGGAAAATAAGCGCTTACAAAAGAATCTGCCAAAGCGCGGAGCATGGCAAAACTGCCGTCCTGGCCCAACTCAGAAAAATCGTCAAAAAACACGCCACCGATGCCGCGTGGCTCGTTACGGTGTTTCAGGAAAAAATACTCATCACACCAAGTCTTAAAGCGCGGGTATTTATCGGCGCCAAAGGGGTCTAAGGCAGTTTTGCAGCTCTGGTGGAAATGCACTGCGTCCTCTTCAAAACCATAAATGGGTGTCAAGTCCATGCCGCCGCCAAACCAGCACACTGGGCTGCCATCGGGGGCTTTGGCGGCCAGCATGCGCACATTCATATGCACTGTGGGCGCGTAGGGGTTGCGGGGATGAAACACCAGCGATACGCCAATCGCTTCAAAGCCCGAGCCCGCCAACTCGGGCCGGTGCTGGGTCGCACTGGGCGGCAGACGTGGGCCACGCACATGCGAAAAGCCCACCCCGGCACGCTCAAACACCGGACCGCCTTCCAATATTTGGGTGATGCCGTCGCCTTGCAATGCCTCGCCCGCCGGCTTGCTCCAAGGGTCCACGACAAAGCTGCCGCCATCCATGGCTGACACCGCGCCAGTTAAGCGTGCCTGCAAATCGAGCAGGTAGTGGCGGACGTTCTCAGTAGTGGCGGCAAGCATGGTCGGTTTTCCTATGTTGATTTCTGTGGCTCGCCTCAATCAGCGCTTAAGCGCCCGAAAGCCAATGTCACTGCGCCACTGCATGCCCTCAAACCGGATTTGGCCAATGGCATCGTAAGCCCGGCTTTGCGCCGAGCGAACCGAGTCGGCTAAGGCTGTGACGCACAGCACCCGGCCACCACTGGTGCGCAATCCATCGTCCTGCAAGCGCGTGCCCGCATGGAACACCACCAAATCCGGCGACTCGGCGGGCAAACCAGTAACGGCATCACCGCCACGCGGCTTATCCGGGTAACCGGCAGCAGCCAAGACCACGCCCAGCGCGATGCGCCGATCCCACTCCAGCTGCATGTCGGCCAGACCGTGGCCGATGTCAGTAGCAGCCCAAAGCACATCAACCAAATCCGTTTTCAGTCGCGCCATGATGGGCTGGGTTTCTGGGTCACCCATACGGCAATTAAATTCCAACGTTTTCACCGCACCATCGGGGCTGACCATCAGACCAGCGTACAAAAAGCCGGTAAACGGAATGCCGTCTTTTTCCATGCCGCGTATCGTGGGCCAGATGACCTCTTGCATAGCGCGTGCATGAATTTTGGGGGTGACGACCGGCGCAGGCGAGTAGGCACCCATACCACCGGTGTTCGGTCCTTGGTCGCCATCCTGCAAACGCTTGTGGTCTTGGCTGCTGGCCAGTGCCAGCACATTACGACCATCGCACAGGACGATAAAGCTAGCTTCCTCGCCCTGCAAAAATTCTTCGATAACTACGCGCGCTTCACCCTCGCCTGCGTTTCCAAAGGGATTGCTGCTAAGCATGAAGTCCACCGCCTCATGCGCCTGGGCTAAGTTGCTCGCAACCACCACGCCCTTGCCGGCCGCCAGACCATCCGCCTTGACCACGATGGGCGCACCCATACGGTCCACATAGGCATGCGCCGCCACCAGGTCCGAAAACACCTCAAAGCGCGCGGTCGGGATGCCGTGGCGCGCCATAAAAGACTTGGAAAACGCCTTAGAGCTTTCCAGTTGCGCCGCTGCTTGGGTTGGGCCAAAAATGCGCAACCCGTGCGCGCGGAACTCGTCCACCACGCCCGCCGCCAAAGGGCCTTCGGGGCCAACAACGGTCAGTTCAATTTTGTGCTCTTGGGCCCACTGGCGCAGTTGCACGATGTCGGTAATCGGCAGATTCTTCAGACGTATATCCGTCGCGGTGCCGCCGTTACCGGGCGCCACATAGACCATTTGCACTTTGGGCGACTGGGCCAGCTTCCATGCCAAGGCGTGTTCGCGACCACCGCCGCCAATAACCAGAATATTCATAGATCTGCGTTATGGAAAATTTCCTGCACGTCGTCAAGGTCTTCCAGCACATCTAGCAGCTTTTGCATACGGGCCGCATCCTCGCCGCCCAACTCGACCGCGTTTTCCGCACGCATGGTGACCACGGCCTCGGCACACGTCAGACCGGCCGCATCAAGCGCCGCCTTGACCGCCTCAAAATCTGCCACAGCGGTTAGTACCTCGATCACACCGTCCTCGTGGCTGAGAACGTCCTCGGCGCCCGCTTCCAGGGCTGCTTCCATCACTTTGTCTTCACTGGTGCCCGGCGCGTAAATCAACTGTCCGCAGTGCTTGAATTGAAACACCACCGAACCTTCGGTGCCCAAATTGCCACCGTGCTTATTTAGCGCATGGCGCACCTCGGCCACAGTGCGCACGCGGTTGTCGGTCATGGTGTCAATCAGGATGGCCGCGCCGCCAATGCCGTAGCCCTCGTAGCGGATCTCTTCGTAGCTAACGCCTTCCTGGTTGCCGGTGGCTTTGTCAATGTTGTATTTGATGCGGTCGGCCGGCATATTGGCCGCTTTGGCTCTCTCGACTGCGAGGCGCAGGCGCGGGTTCATGCCCAGATCGCCCCCGCTCGTACGGGCGGCTACGGTTATTTCGCGGATGATGCGCGTCCAAATCTTGCCCCGCTTTTCGTCCTGGCGACCCTTGCGGTGCTGAATATTGGCCCATTTGCTATGTCCTGCCACGCGAAATCCTTTGAAAATTCGTTAACCTAAGCCTTTGATTGTACTTTTTGAGGTATCCATGGCCCCCTCTGACCCAGCCGGCATCCTGATCGCCCAAGGCCCGCCCAGCAAAAATCCGGCGCAATGTTTTTTGCGTCCCGACAAAGCCAATCGCCACGGCCTAATCACGGGTGCCACCGGCACCGGCAAAACCATCACCCTGCAAACACTGGCCGAAGGTTTTTCCAGCCTTGGCGTGCCGGTGTTTATGGCCGACGTCAAGGGCGACTTAGGCGGTATTTCGCAAGTGGGCAAAGTGGGTGACAAGCTAGCCAAGGTGCTGGCAGAACGCGGCCTATCGCCCAGTACGTCAGCAGCCTTCCCCACCACCCTGTGGGATGTATTTGGCGAACAAGGCCATCCGGTGCGGGCCACCATCAGCGACCTGGGCCCCTTGTTGCTGGCGCGTATGCTCAACCTCAATGAAACACAGGCGGGCGTACTGCAACTGGTGTTCAAAATTGCCGATGACGATGGCCTCATGCTGCTGGACATGAAGGACCTGCGCGCCATGTGCCAGCACGTGGGCGATAACGCATCGGACTTCACCACCGAATACGGCAATATCAGCGCCGCCAGCATTGGCGCCATCCAGCGCGGGCTGATGCAAATCGAAGCCCAGGGTGGCAGCCGCTTTTTCGGCGAACCGATGCTCAATATCGCCGACTTTATGCAGACCGATGCAGACGGCAAAGGCTTTGTCAATATTTTGGCTGCCGACAAGCTGATGGCCGCCCCCCGGCTATACGCCACTTTTTTGCTGTGGATGCTTAGCGAATTGTTCGAAACTCTGCCTGAGGTGGGTGACCTGGACAAGCCCAAGCTGGTATTCTTTTTTGACGAAGCGCATCTGCTTTTTTCCGATGCCCCTAAGGTGCTGATCGAACGCATTGAGCTGGTGGTGCGCCTGGTACGCAGCAAGGGCGTGGGCGTGTTTTTCGTGACGCAAAACCCGCTGGACATTCCCGATAGCGTGCTGGCGCAATTGGGCAACCGGGTGCAACACGCGCTACGCGCCTTCACGCCGCGCGATCAGAAAGCCGTGAAAGCGGCTGCCGACACCATGCGCGGCAACGCCGGGTTAGACGTGGCCGCCGCCATTACCGAGTTGGGTGTGGGCGAAGCCCTTGTCAGCCTGTTGGATGAAAAAGGTCGGCCAAGCCCCACCGAACGCGCCTACGTGCTACCCCCAGCCAGCCAGATCGGCCCCATCAGCCCGGCACAGCGCGCCGACTTGCAAGCGCAATCCATCGTCGCCGGGGTGTATGAAAAAACGCTAGACCGCGCCTCGGCTTATGAGGAACTCAAGGGCCAGGCCGCCGCGCAAGCCCTGGCCGACAAAGAGGCCCGCGCTGCTGCGCCAGCGGTGGGGCCTGGACCGACATCACGTTCACAAGCGCCAGCACCAACGCAAAACGCACCGGAGGCGCCGCCTGAGCGCGGCATGCTCGACGAACTGGGCGATTTGATGGGCGGCGGGCGCGGACGGCGCCGTGCCAGCATCGGCGAGCAATTGATAAAAAGCGCGGCCAGCTCGATTGGCCGCGAAGTGGGCCGGCAGATCATCCGAGGGGTGCTGGGAAGTATTTTGGGTGGTGGCCGGCGCTAAGCCAGTGCTACTTTTCCAAAACCTAGCGCGGTGGATCCGCCGCTGCATGACCTGCCTCGTGCACCAACCAGTCCTTTAAGGCCATCACATCGTGGCGCGCCCGTCCGGCGCGGGATGCGACGATGTACATTGGCTGGTCAGTGGTCACTGTCTGCGCAATCGGACGCACCAAGCGTCCTTGCGCGATAAGTGGCTCGACGATATGGCGCCAGCCCAGCGCCAAACCCTGCCCTTCCAGCGCGGCTTGCAAAACAATGGAATAGTCGTTGAACGTGAGTGCCTTGGCGGTACGCGCAGCGCTAACGCCAAAGCGCGCTAGCCACAGGGACCAATCCAGGCGCGGGCGATACCGCTCTTCCAAGTGCAGCAAAGTGCTGTTAGCCACATCCTGAGGCGATTGCAACTCGGGATGCAAAGCCAGAAAAGCCGGGCTACACACCGCAAATACCTCTTCGTCCACAAAACGCCAGCGCGCATGCTGCGCAAACTCGCCACTTCCCAGGGTGATGGCCAGGTCAATGCGCTCGCGCTCCAAATCCAGGTCAATATCGGTCGTGATGCAACGCAATTGAATATCCGGGTGCTGCTGCTTAAAGCGGGCAATCCGTGGCATCAGCCACCAAGTGGCGGTGGCAGTGGAGACCGCCAAAGTAACTTGGTGCCCCGGCGTCATGCTGCGCACCTCACGCAAAGCTTGGTCCATCAGGGTCAAGCCCAAGGCCACTTGATCAAGGAGGTAGCGTCCGGCCTCGGTTAACTCCACACCCTTGTGGCGACGGGCAAAAAGCACCACGCCCAAGTCCTCCTCCAGCAAGCGAATTGCATGACTCACGGCCGGTTGCCCGACCGCAAGCTCCTGCGCCGCCTTGGTGAAGCTCCCCGTCCGGGCTGCCGCCTCGAAGGTGATCAGGTTACCCATGGCGGGCTGGTCAAAGCGCTTTAGCATCGATTAAATGAATGGATTGGATGAACGGTTCAAAGGGTCACAAAAAGGCATTTTCACCCTATTATTAGCAATAGCTTGTATGGCAAGCGGCATTTGCGGAGATCAATGGCATGAGTGAATCTGATACCCAAGACCGGCCTGACACCATCGCGGTGGCACCCGCCCGCGCCAACCGCCGCTCTGGCGGGCGCGAACGGCGCGATCCCAACGCCCGGCCCACGGGCCCCGCCTATATCAAGCGCGTCATCCCCACTTACGAGGTGCTGGGCGAAGAAAGCCTGCTCCAAATCGAAGCTACGGCCGACCGCATCCTTGCTGAAATTGGGTTGGACATCCGAGACGATGACGAGGCGCTCGCGCTGTTCAAAAAATCCGGCGCCAAGGTCGATGGCATGCGCGTGCGCTTTGAGCCTGGGCATTTACAGGAAGTGCTCAAAACTGCCCCGGCCCAGTTCACTCAGCATGCGCGCAACCCCGCGCATAGCGTACCCATTGGCGGCAAAAACATTGTGTTCTCGCCCGCCTATGGCTCGCCCTTTGTGATGGACCTGGATCGAGGTCGGCGCTACGGCACCATCGAAGATTTTCAAAACTTCATCAAGCTGGCCTACAGCAGCCCCTGGCTGCACCATAGCGGCGGGACAGTCTGCGAGCCGACCGATGTGCCGGTGAACAAGCGCCACCTGGACATGGTTTATGCGCATATGCGCTATTCCGACAAAGCCTATATGGGCTCCATCACCTCCGAGCAGCGCGCCGAGGATTCAATTGCCATGAGCCGCATTTTGTTCGGCGAAAAGTTTGTCGATGAAAACTGCGTCGTCCTGGGTAATGTGAATGTGAATTCGCCCCTATTGTGGGACGGCACCATGACCAAGTCGGCCCGCGCCTATGCGCGCGCCAACCAGGCGGCGGTGATCGTGCCCTTTATTTTGGGCGGCGCCATGGGGCCAGTGACCAATGCCGGTGCGATTGCGCAGGCCCATGCCGAGACCATGGTCGGCTGCGCACTCACGCAGCTGGAGCGGCCCGGCGCGCCTGTGATTTACGGCAACTTTTTATCCAGTATGTCGCTGCGCTCGGGCTCGCCCACCTTTGGCACGCCCGAGCCGGCCATAGGCTCAATGGTGGTGGGCCAGCTGGCGCGTCGCCTGAACCTGCCGCTGCGCTGCGCGGGCTCCTTCACTACTTCCAAACTGCCCGACGGACAGGCCATGCAGGAGAGCGTGATGTCCATGCTCTCGGCCATCCACTGCGGTGCTAATTTCATCTTGCATGCGGCCGGATTTTTAGACGGGCTGTTGTCTATGAGCTATGAAAAATTCATGATGGATGCCGACTTTTGCGGCGCGCTGCACAGCTATGTAAACGGGGTCACGGTCGATGAAAATTCCCTGGCCATGAGCGCTTTTCAGGGCGTAACACCCGGCGGCCATTACCTGGGCAGCGCGCACACCATGGCCAACTACACCACGGCGTTTTTTGACTCCAGCATTTCGGATGACACGCCTTTCGAAACATGGGCCGAAGCGGGTCAAAGCGACGCTGCTACCCGCGCTAACAAACGCTGGAAGCAATCGCTGGCCGAATACGTGGCCCCACCCATGGATGAAGCCATGGACGAAGCGCTGCGCGACTTTATAGACCGCACCAAAGCGTCTATGCCGGACCAGTGGTACTGATACCGGGCTCCGCATGCTCACGCTGCGATTGCACTTCACCAGACCACAAAACGTCATAGCGAGCAAACCTAACCGACACCGAAGCGCCGAGTAAGACTATGAACAGCACCGCCTCCAAAGATCCCCTGCTCCAGCCTTTTCAGCTCAAGCATCTGCGCCTCAAAAACCGGCTGATGATTACCTCGCACGAGCCAGCCTACCCCGAAGACGGAATGCCCAAGGCCAAGTACCGCGCCTACCATGTGGAGCGCGCCAAGGCGGGTATCGCATTAACCATGACCGCTGGCTCGGCTGCCGTATCGCGTGACAGCCCACCGGTGTTCAACAATATCTTGGCCTACAAAGACGAAGTCGTACCCTGGATGCGCGATCTGACCGACGCCTGCCACGAACACGGCGCTGCCGTCATGATCCAGATTACCCATCTGGGCCGGCGCACCAGCTGGTCCAAGGCCGACTGGTTACCCGTAGTTTCGCCTTCGCACGAACGCGAGGCCTCGCACCGCGCCTTCCCTAAAAAGATGGAGGACTGGGACATCGACCGCATCATCCGCGACTATGCCGACGCTGCCGAACGCATGCACGCCGCCGGAGTCGATGGACTGGAGCTAGAGGCCTACGGGCATTTGATTGACCAGTTTTGGTCGCCTTCCACCAACACACTAGAGGCACCCTTTGGCGGCATCTTGGAAAACCGGGTGCGCTTTGCCATGGAAGTGGTCCGGGCTATACGCAAGCGCGTGGGGTCCGAGTTCATTTTGGGAGTGCGCGGCGTGGCCGACGAAGTGCGGCCCGGCGGCATCAGTGCCGAAGATGGCATAGGCATTGCGCGCTACTTGGCCAACTCCGGCATGGTGGATTTTTTGAACATCATCCGCGGCCATATCGACACCGATGCGGGCCTCACCGATGTGATTCCCGTACAAGGTATGGCCAGCGCGCCGCACCTAGACTTTGCCGCCAGCTTGCGCGAACACGTGAACGTGCCCATCTTCCACGCTGCCAAGATTCAGGACGTGAACACCGCGCGCCACGCCATTGCAACCGGCAAGCTAGACATGGTGGGCATGACGCGTGCGCACATGGCGGACCCGCACATCATGCGCAAAATTATGGAAGGCCGCGAAGACACCATACGCCCCTGCGTGGGCGGCAACTTTTGCCTGGACCGCATTTACGCCGGTGGCGAAGCCTATTGCATCCACAACCCGTCCACTGGGCGCGAACTAACGCTGCCGCACGCAATTGAGCCGGCAACGGCCAAGCGCAAAGTGCTTATCGTCGGGGCAGGGCCTGCGGGCTTGGAAGCCGCGCGCGTGAGCGCCGAGCGCGGGCACACGGTGACGGTGCTGGAGGCCGCGCCCAAGCCCGGCGGACAAATCCGCCTAACAGCGGTGAGCCCGCGCCGGCGCGAGATGCTGAGCATCATCGACTGGCGTATGGCGCGCTGCGAAGAGAGTGGGGTCAGTTTTCGTTTCAACACCCTGGCGGATGAGGCTACTGTGTTGGCAGAAAAACCCGACGTAGTCATCATTGCCACCGGTGGGATGCCGCATACCGAGGTGCTGCAA
>Ga0214919_10003305_pt1 | contig 24519 bp, 22 predicted proteins | sample LL1503_MetaG_FD_177994 | JGI IMG/M metagenome (GOLD analysis project Ga0214919, IMG submission 177994) | Freshwater microbial communities from Lake Lanier, Atlanta, Georgia, United States - LL-1503 | ecosystem: Environmental > Aquatic > Freshwater > Lake | place: USA: Georgia | collected... | reverse complement strand
CACTCACCGCTTTGGACATTTGACAAAACAGCAGGCAAAGTCGTGGGTGCAAAAATATTGAAGTGATTCAAAGAAGCCATGAAAAACGCGCCCGAAGGCGCGTTTTTGCTTGCTTTTGGCGGTGGACGTTCGTCAGATCATCCGCCCCAACTCTCATGAATACTCAGAATTACGATTCAAAAATATTCAAATACCCCCAAATATGCCCCCAGAGCTATGAGCCTGATTTACCCCTACTTTTATGATCTTTGGACACCAGATTTGTCATTCCAAAGTATTACTCAAAAACGTTTAGCCAATAACAAGCCCAATAAAACCCCAACGCTATCTGCAAGTAAATCCTCCCATTCGCCAAAGCGGGCGGGAGTCAATGTTTGCAAGACCTCAATTAACCCGCCAAAAGCGATTAACCCTAAGATCAGTTTTAGAGTGTTTTGAGAAAATGCCTTATGCCCTAAATAAGCAAGCACGCCAAAGGCAATCAGGTGATTTGATTTGTCCCAACCTGTAGTGGGCAAAGTAGCGTTGTTAGGAATTAATGCTAAAACTAAAACTGCAGCAGCAGTTATGAAAAATATAAAACTCCAGGATAAATACTTCATTTGGACAACTCACCAATGTTTTAGGCTAACGATAGTCGGCCATACTCCATTACCCATCACCATCGCTAACGTCCACACAATCAATTGTCATATTTTTTAACAGATGTAACTTCATTTATCGCATCCATGTATTTGCCTATGACAATATTTTCGTCAAACGACTGCTCCATTTTCTGTCGCCCCCTCAAGCCCATTTCGATTCGTTGAGAAACAGGTAATTTGAGCATCGCTTGCATCTTTGCCGCCAAATCTGACGAATTGCGCGCTTCGCAAATCAACCCATTGAGACCATCTTCAACCACTTCGCGGCAGCCCACAGCATCGGTGGTTATGATGGGGCGTGCCATAGCCGCAGCTTCGAGCAAAGAGCGCGGTGTCCCTTCTCGATAAGACGGTAACACCACGCAGTCTGCAGCTGCGATTTCATCTCGCACGTCATCTCGCACACCCAGGTAACGAACTACACCTTGCTGCACCCAAGTATCTATCTGACTTTGAGATATTGCTGATGGATTTTCAACCTCCAGAAACCCCAGCAAACACCACTCGACCTGAGGCCAGTGATCGCGAAGCATGGTTGCCGCTTCCACAAACTCCCCAACGCCTTTGTCGTGAAGCATTCGGGCCACCATCAAAAACCGAAATTTGGAGTTGACATCCTGTACTGCAGGTGTGAGTGCCGGAGTAAAGCGATTCAAATCAATCCCTGACCCAGGCAACAATTCGGTCACTTCAGCACGCACTAGGCCACCACTGATGAACAATTTCCGATCATCATCATTCTGAAAAAACACCTTGGCAGATCTCTTTAAGGCCATTCGGTATAACCACCGGACCACCCGCACCAACCAACCGTCCTTAATGAACACGGCGCCCAGTCCGGCAATATTGTTTATCACTGGTATGTGCAACATGTGTGCTACGAGCGATCCATACACGTTGGGCTTGACCGTATAGCCTAGGTAGACATCTGGATACTCGCACGCAAACAAGCGCAAATAGCGCCACGTCAACAAGGCGTCCTTCACGGGGTTAGTTCCGCCGTTATCCATGTGCAATGGGACATACCGACAACCCAGAGTCTTTAAGCCAGAGGCATGATTGTCGAATGGTGCCACAGCCACTACATCATGACCCGCCGCAACCAAAGCGCGAATTAAACCGGATCGAAAATTCACTAAATTCCAAGAGGTGTTCAGGCTAATGACTATTTTCATTGCTGTAATACAAACCAAGTCAAAAAGTATGGCCAGTAAAATTCTGTGAAAGGTATCCCTGCCGAATGGTGTCGACTTATGCGGGATTACATATCACTTATGGCCTGCCAGAGTTATTTCAATAAATGATGTGAATTCCCGAACTCCGAAAAGCGGATGCAGCGAAGAAACCAACGTCCCCTCACTATCAGCAATAGATGCATGGATGCTGGTCTTTCACGTCTAGTTCGACCGACACCTTCAATACTTTCTAAGGTCGGTGTGTCATGGGAAATGGGTTGTATAAATAGAAATACTGAAACTTATCAAAATGTGTAAACTGCGTGGCGTCGATGTTGTGAACCCTTATTTGCGGTCGATTCAATCGCTGGAAGTTTCGTATGCAGATGCTGGCTAGCTTCATTGAAATCTCGATTCCTTCTACTCTAGCGAAGGGAAACTCCGACATACAGGCCAAAGCGCTGCCCTTGGCACACCCTATGTCGAGGATGGCGTTAGAGGGTCGCAGCGGCAGATTGGCTGATATGGCATGAAGATACTTGTTGCAAGAAGGAGATCCGCGGTAGACCGTGTTGCCATCCAGTCCCAAATGCTCGGGTTGTATGACTGCCGAGAAGTCTAGGCCTTGCACCCGTTCCTTGAGAATGCGAACCTTTCTGACCGCGAGTTTGGCGACTGAAATCATGAATTTCACCTGGATTGAAGGGGCATGGTTGCAAATTGCTTCAGCAATGTAACGAACCTGTTGGGGAAGAATTGATTCGCAACAAAGGTGCATTTTGCGGCTTCCGACATGGAGCGGTAGCGGGAAGGTGCATTCCAAACTTTCATCACTTGCTTGGCGACCATATCAAGTGATGAGTCGGAATAGTCATCAAGCATGATGGCATTGTCCGGTCGGCAATAGTTTGAGGGGCCACCTATTTTGCCGACTATGGGTACGGTGCCGACTTGCATCGCCTCAGCGATGGACATTGCGAAGCCTTCCGTGTGGCTGCATGACAGAATGAAATGATAACGTGCGGCTACCTCATGGACATCCTGTGGAGGAATTGGACCAAGATACGCGATATCAAGACCGCGATTGGTACGGTCGTGGTGATGTTTGTCAACCCACTGGTTTACCTGATGCTTGCAGCCTGCGTCAGGTCCATAAATGTGAAAAGCGAAGGAAAGTCGTCGTGCCACCAATTTATCCACCAGCCTGCAGACCGTCTCCAGGTTCTTGACCTGGGCCAACCTGCCGATGAAGCAGATGCTCAAGTCATGTGGCCTAGTTGACCGGAGTGTGGAAGGTGTGAAAATCGGATCAATGACGATCGCATCGCTTCTGCCGGTGGCATGACTTACCCATACTGCCGAACTTTGCGAGTCTGCGATGTTGATCAGGCTGTGCCTTACCTGCCATGTGCGCATGACTAGATCTAATCGGTGAGCCACGGATGAGCGATGAGTAAACGCGACGTGTCGGTCAATAGTGCTAAAACGTTTGGCCAGCCATACAACGAAGGCGGCTTTCCAAGTAGACGAAACAATGATCGCACCTCTATGAGCAATGACACTGAATGTCGCGCGCATGTATGTTAGAGGAGAACTACTGGAGCCAAGGTATTGAATCTTTTCCCGGATCGTGGCGGATAAAGGTATCTCCGTTGTGTCCTCGGTGCTCAGCACGAGGAGGCGATAGTCAATTTCTGGTGGGCATTCAGCCATGAACCGGGTCATCATTGTCTCGATCCCCCCGACCGCGAGCGATGGAAGTACGTGAAGGACCGAGATGGCTGGGCGCAGTCTCATCTCACCGACTTTTTTGAGCCGATTGCATGATCAGCAGCAATGGAAACATGAACCAGATCATGGGGTAGTAGTAGTTGGAGATAAAGAAATAATGAAGCGTAAGATTAATCAGCACCCAGAAATAGAAAACACGCCCAGGCCCCAATTGCCTTATCGCTTGGGCTACCATAAATGCGAAACCACTTAAAAAAAGTAGCATGCCGAGCGCACCACCTTCTAGAAACAGAAGCAGATAGAACTGGATGATCGTTTGTTCGCCGAGCTTTTGTGATACGTAAACGGCGGGGCCATAACCGAGTAATAGCTGTAGCGGCGATGCTTCATAAATAAGTTTGAGGCCGACATTTATACGATCCGCTCTATCTGTCGCAGAAGTAGAGTCAAGCTTGTCGATAAAGAGAGAAGATAGGAGATCGAACCTGTTCAACTGATCAGCCTGATTGCCAACGATTTCGACCAAGCCGAGAGCTATAGCCAAGGCAATTAGGCCGAACCACAAAAACGGTGTGACATGTCGAGTTGGGAACAGCAGCACTGCGAGCAGAAATCCAGCGCCCAATATCAGTAATCCAACCGGACTGCCTACGCTCAGAAATGCGAGAAGCATCAACAACAAATCCGTGACCATGATCAAGCTTGACTTTTTCTGCCTGAATGAATGACCGTATAACAGCAGAGGGGCTAGCAATTCCAATGTGAAGGCATAGTGACCAGGCTCGGCCGCAAATCCTCGGGAACGGAAGAAGATGCCAAAGAACATCGACTTAGCTTCAATAGTATCCGGGTAGTAGATCAGGTCCTCGGAAAAAAAATCCAGAAAGTTTGAGCCGATGAATTGAAGTACAGCGATGAGAGCAGCGAGGCGGGCGGTCCACATGATGTCGCGTATCAGAACTTCGGCCCAACCTTGGCGCGACATGTTCGCAACGGCCAGCATGGGAATTAGCCCGAAGCCAACGATGCTTACGCTATAGGCGAGAAGATGATTTAGACTTTTGTCGGAGACAGTGCCCGTGAATAACTGACTGAGTGGCAGAAGGGAAACAAACGCGAGAAACAGGTAAAAAGCCTCCATCAGGCTAGGAATGACTAGGTTATGCCTGAGCAAGCGGGAAATCAGCAATGCAACCAACCATAAGCTCGTGAGCAGCGATATGGTCACCCGACCATCCGCCATACTAATGGCGTAGGTGAACGGCAATGCATAGATGTACATCCGCACGCTCGCCAGCAACGGATCACTGAAGCTGGGTGACAGCTTATGCAATGGTCTGGTGCCGATGGCCTGCATTATTCAGCTCCACTTTCGGTATATTGCAAGTCGCATGTCCGACAGATTGGCCTTGTGTGCCTCATAGACTTCGACTTTGAAGCTAGATCGATACAACAAATAGTCTCTTTGAATCAGCATGTCTCCATACTTGCTAACACGTTCAGCGATCTTCTTCCATTCGATATGATCATCCGGGAAGACATGGATGTCGCCTTCACGCCGATAGCGAGGGTTGTACAGTTTTCTGATGAAGAAATCAATGTAGTTAGTCGGTCTGAAAAACTTTGTGAGTATATGAGGCCCAACGCTCTGTACATCCTTGTAGAATTTATTCAAGGTAGCAGTGTTGTACCAATACTCATCCGGTACTTCATGGTCCAGATACAAGATACCACCTGGCTTGAGCACCCGCATGCATTCGTCGATGATGCCCAAGTAATCTGGGATATGGTGCAGAACAGAGTAAGTAGCCACCATTTCAATGCTGGCGTCTTCAATGTTCGAAAGATCGCTGCCATTCAACTGTAATGTCGAAACATCAGTTTTAGGGTGTCTACGCCTGATTTGTGACAGAAAGTTGGGAGATACATCCGCGGATATCACTTTTGCATTCATGGTAACCAAATGGTCAGTCAGGTTGCCTGCCCCGCAGCCGAGATCCAGTACTTGCATGCGCTCAGTAGTATCCTTACATTGGACTAAACCAATCGCCTCCTTCAGCGAGGCATGCAGGCGAGATTGTTCACATTGATTATAGATCTCACCATGGATTGCCGCGTACTTCGTAGCGACCTTGTTGTGAGCCTGAATGTTGAATTCAATGTTCGATCGGCTGTCTGTGACCATATCTATTCCTTGTTTATATGCCAATCATTGGATCACTGATGATGATCGACGCGATTGGCGATATGAGATTCAACTTTCGTGATGCAGGCCTCAGGACTTTGGATGTCACTGTAAAAGGCAAGGATTCGAAATGCTGGACGCGTTTTGATCAGGGCATTTAATAGGAACTTTGGTGAATGCAGAATCGTCGTCCGCAACATGTAGTTCAGAAATCCGAATGCGATCGTGCTCAGTTTTGGCGCGCGCATGGTAACGTTTTTCCCGAACATGAACTGAATATCCCAAAAGTTATCATTCAGCATTTTTTTATATAGGGCCTCATAATTGATATCGACGGTACGGTTGACGCTTTTGCCCACTAAATAAAGGCTCTGCGCATAAACGGTAAACCCGTTCCAAATCATCGGCAAGTCCGGATCCCACTTCTTGAGCATTTCCTTGGGTAGCCACGCAGGCGCGCGATCCAGCGTAGCGCTGTGTTCGCCGCGACGGCCCATACCAGCCGCACTATTGAAAGATGCGCCTGCGACCGAAAAGGGCGTGCTGTACATTCCGTATTGCTCAATCGAATACGCAATGAGCAATGCGACGCTAATGTCTGGCGATGGACCCAAAACATACGACCCAAAACTCTCACGAATCCGTTTTAGTATCCGTATGCGCAACAGGCCGTGATACAGGGCAGGCAACCGGTAGAGGTAAAGGGCGCCCTTGGCCAGAGCGTATTCTAGTTCCTGAGTTGAATTGAGTTCTATGACCGAGTTCGATATGTCTTTGACTATCTGCAGCGATGCGGATGAGAAAAAATCGGCTTCGCGATTAAATATCACTCCAGGCCAGTAGTAGGTTGGGCGGTGCTGTATCAGACAATCAAGGTCCAGGCGCTCCATTTGAGCGATGGCCTCGAACACTGTGGGCAGCACAACGTCATCGTCTCCGATGAGGATTGCAAACTCAGATTGCACTAGGTCGATGGCGCGGTTGAAGTTCTCGACCGCATCAATGTCTTCGGGTTCATGGTAGTAGGAAATGCGGTGATCCTGCGGCAACTGAAGCGTGGCTGATCGGACGTTCTCAGGTGTGTTGTCGTATATAAGAATGCGGTAGTCTTGGGATTCCAGTTTGGACAATATGGCGCACACAACCGGCACCAAAGTGCTGTAACGATTCTTGGTGGGAATGATGATGTCGAGCTTTTTAGCCAACGTAGGAGAATTTAGCATTGAGGTTCTCTGTTCAGAGATAGCGCTATGAGAGACGACGTCTCTTGGGATACAAACGGTCTCTCTTAAACTTAGACGAACTGTTCTTACCTGCGAACAGAAAAACTCCGCAAATCAAAAGGCTATAGATGCCAATAGAAATCGGCCAGGCTGGCGATCCATGCACGTATGACAACATTTTCCCACTCACCCAGGCGACAATAAGAGCAACGGCTATGTACGGTACCGGCCCAGCAATGAATATCCAGATGCGAGGCGGTCGGGCATCGGGTCGGATTAGATAAGAAGAAGCAAGAAAGTATCCTGTCGAGAAACATACACCGAGTAACATGGCCATCAGTGCGAAAAGTTCGATATTGCCAAAGTAGCGTGCCAGGGGCATGACGATGCAACAGGCAAGAAGATAAAGCCCTACGCCAATCAATTGGATGCGAGTTTGACGCATCGGAATTGAAAGTGCATATGGAACGATCGTAAGGGATACGAAGGCTGCGGAGATTAATTGAAACCGGAATAGCGTCGTCAGAAGCATACGGTCAACACCAGCTTTACGGATCCATACGCTTACGATCGGCTCGGCTAGGCAGAAGGCTAAACCACCCAACACGAATGCTACACAGACGACATTGCGGGACATGCGCCGAAAATCCTGGCGTTGATTGTCCAAAGGCGCTTTTGCTATTTCCTGTGACAGACTGGGGATCAATACAGAGATCAGCGAGCCTTGAAGTGTAGCGACGATACCTCCGAGTGATGCCGCCAAAAAATAGTGGTTCAGCTCGTTGCTGTTGCCCAGTCGACCCAGCACGATCAAGGGAATGCTGTTGATGACCGCAAGGAAGATGGCAATAACGGTCAGATCTCGGGTGATGCCCCTCTGAGCATTAACTAAGTCACGTGCCGGTGCAATAGGAGTCCGGAAGCGCCTTGACCTGTAATAGCTGAAGTTCGCCAGAATGGCCACTAATGTGATTAAGGATTGGGCAACGTAGATGTATTCGATTGGGCGACTTTGGACCACGATACCTACTGCAACGGCTGTTCTAATCACTATGTTGAGTGTGTGCATTCCATTGGCGACGGCGTGATCTCCGAAGCCTTGCAATGCAGAGTACTGAAGCCTGAAGACCGCCGATACGAAGGCATCCAGTAGTAATATGACACAAAATAGTGTAAGGCGTTCGAGCAATACGTCGGGCAATGCCACGTAAGCAGTCGCGATTAGTGGCACTAGTAGAGGCAGGGCATATTTGCTGAACTTAATGATGGATGAGCGTATAGCGGCAGTAATGATGTGTAGTGCCTGATCCCGATGCTCACTGTGTTTTGCCACATTGGCTGCAAGGGAGGGAGACAGGCCCGCATCCAGAATGTTAGCGTAACCCTGAACCAAGGACGCAAATGCAATCAGGTTGTATTCACCCGACCCCAATTGTTCGAGCAATATTGGAAGAGACAGCAAAGCCGCCACTGCTCCAGCGACTCGGCCCGCGATTGTGATAATGTAGTTTTTGAAATATTTCACTTCTGTCCTTCAGCAAATTTGACTCTGTTTTGCTTCTGAAGCACGCGCGCAGCTCAGCGTTGAAGGATCCATTCAACAATTGAAATCCATGTTGGAATGTAGTTGTACTCGATTATCTGGGTGCCGCCAAATGATCTTTTGAATTCATTGATTCCTTTGATTTTTGGATCGTCTTCCATCTGACCGATGCCGCCAAAATCGTAGACGTTCAGACCTTGTGTCTTGAAATGCAGGATGGAAGTAAAATGAAGAAAACGATTGGCGATGCCGATCAACCTCTGTGGAGACATTTCATCGAAGCTTGTGATGGATGTCGGATCCGCTACAGCAGAATAAACAAGTCGTGCCCTGCTGGCCAGGTTTGAAACCACATACAGGTGTGTCGCGAGCCGCTTTCCGTGAAGATTAGTCGTGCAAACCAGGGCCTTTGGATCAGTAAGATAGGCGCGACTAAATTTGCCCAGCTTTTTCCTGTTGAGGAAGTGATGGATGAAATCAGCATCCGCTTGCGTTGTTGGGCCAGCATCAAAATCCAATCCGATTTTTCTGCCTCTGCGGATTTCATTGCGGCAATTGGGTGTACTTTGAGAGAGGATGCATTCTTCCTCTTGTTGAAGATTCACCGTCAACGTATGAAATGGAAGTCTAGTCATGCACTCAACATCCGTTTTGGCTGTGGATTGAATGTACCTAGTGGCTAACGCTATTCTGGGTTTACTGTCAAACCAAATCTTCTTCAACATGCTGCTCTGTTCATTCGCTCTTGATGATGCCATAGACATGTTTCTTCATGCGGAAAACGGCCGTATGAATCAAGCGCCAGAATCGATCCAGCGATGTCAGTTCCTTGAAATTTAGCGCATGAAGCGGTGTAGAGAAACTGGCGAGGTTGCAACGTGCAAAGTTATTGAAGTGCGCGAACTCTGCCTCTGTCATAGTGGAAGGGTGTAGGCAGATTGTCCATATGCCAAAGCTAAAACTTCTTCCTCGCCACAGCTGCTGGGGGATGAACTTGATGCCTTCTTGAATGAAGGGGCGAAAGCCAAATCCATCCGACACGATAAGAGGCGGATACAAGTGACTAAGAGCGACCAGAGTTTGTTCATCGAAACCGTGCGCTGGAGCGACGAAGTACTTGGCTACACATCCGTTGCTGCGTAGGATCTCAACAGCCTTGGTGAGCATCGATAGCTGCTCGTCACATGTTTTGCCCGAGAACTCCGAATAATCTGATATGGGGAGGATCGAGCGATGGCCAGTTCGAAGGAGGTGGTGAAGCCCGTGCACGCCAATTCCCCATCCATTGGTCTGCCACTTGCGGGCTTGATCCCAGAAGGCAGTTTCAGAACCCTTTTCGAGACTGATGGACTTGTCCATATTTTGCGGAATGATGGAGACGATTGGCTTGATACCCATCTCATTGAGGTTGCGTTCGATCCGTTCCCAGCCTCGTTGGAATTGCCCCGGATGAGCATCATCAAGGCGGACGATGTAGACCGGTTTCACTTATGCATCCCAAAGGTGCAGACAACGTGCCTTGGCAGGATGTACTCACTCTCGAGAAGCATAAGACCACATTGCTCGCCCATGGCTTGAAGCAGTTTCAGATCGAACACATGGTGGTGCATGATGCGATTTGCATGGTTTTGCCTTGTTCTTTCAATGTGCTGGGCCAAGGTCGAAACAGTCTTGTCCTTTTTAAGATTGTGTTTTGAAATAACTTCTTCCATGTGTGTGACATCGTCCTCACCGACATCCCTCAGATGGTCCTCGATAAGATGCGAAATTGTCGTGGTCGGACGGTCACAGTCATAGCTGAAGTGCTTGCAAGGCGCTATCAAAATCATAGCGCCATTAGATTTGAGCTGCAGCTTCCATTCCAGTAGGCTCTTGATCGGATTAGCCAAGTGTTCAATCACATGGGAAGCAATCAAGAAGTCGTATCGACCCGCTGGTAGGTCTGTAAGGCCATGGCTATCCACGTAGATATTGTTACCAGCTTCCAACATCGGTGAGGGGCGGTAATTCACTGGTCTGGAGCCCGGGTTCCAGAATGTAGAGTTGGAGAAGTCAAGGTTGTCGATTCTGCGTCCGACCCCGTAAACGGGAATGGGTCCTGCCTCACTAAATACATCGCTGGGACCGCCTATTTCCAGACCATACATGCCCGCGAAGAGGTGGCGCTGTCTGTTGAACTTTGGGCGTTTGCGATTAACGAAACGCCGTGCCAGATTTAATAAACTGGTGGAGATGACTGCAGGGAAAATCGCAGTGCTCATAAAACTGCAATCTCCTCTAGCTGCTGTTCAATAGGGCATGCAACTAAGTCTGGCAACAAGGACCGGTTTATACCATGTGCGTCTTCGTGAGGGCGTACTTCCACGCCACGATTGAAAATCAAGTTCATGCTGGACAGCAACTCGTACTTGGAAACAGGTTCGCTCAATCCAGTTTGCACTAGTTGAGCGTGGTCATACTCGCGGGCTTCCTCGAGCAGTGAAGCCACAACTTTGCACCACTGAAGGGTCGTGACCCCATTCCATATGTGATTGGTGTAGCCGTTGATGCGTGCGCCACGGGGTTGCTTCATGAACCATGCCATCAGGCCTAGTCCGTCCGGGCGCGTATCTGGACCGATGATGGATGTGCGGATAAGCAAAGTCTTCGGGCGTAGCGCAACCACTAGTTCCCCCATGGATTTGCTGATGCCATAGTCGTCTTCAGCATCAGGAGCCATGTTCGCGCCGTACATGCTCACCTGGGTGCCCTTAAAGATGCAGTCAGTGGATGGGTGCACCAATAAGGTGTCTGGAAGCAACCCAACTGCCAAATGGCCTGGCAACCGCGCATTTACGTCGTACAAGGCCTTCGGTGCCTGGTAGCGCTGCTTGATCAGCCCGATGCAGTTCAGCACGACATCCGCACGATGTGAATTGACATGCTCGAGGAATTCGATGTAATTCTGTACCTCATAACGCGTGTCGAGTGAGACGACTGTGAAATCTGCTTGCTTATTGAAATACCTGTGGACCATTTGGCCCAACATGCCTTGTGCTCCGAGAATTAGCAGTTTCATTTTTCCAACTGCTTGCGAACATAGGGTTGTTGCATGAGCGTAGCGATGATTTCTTCATGAGAAAGCATGGTTGTGTTATTCGAGTTGTACTCGGAAACTTGTAAGTCATCGGCTAAATGCGCCTTCGAATATTGGCTGTAATTCATATCCCGTAAGTCAGGAGGTATCTTGTAAAACCGGCCTAGATCATTCGCCTTTACCATTTCCTCTCGGCTGCAAAGTGTTTCATAGAGCTTTTCGCCATGACGAGAGCCAAGGATCTTGATTGGGTTCTTGGCCTGAAAGATATCAACCAAGGCCTTTACAAGATCTCCCACTGAGCAAGCGGGAGCCTTTTGAACCATGATGTCACCGCTATCCCCGTACTCGAATGCATTCAAGACGAGGGTGACAGACTCTTCCAACGACATCAGAAAACGAGTCATCTGAGGAAGCGTGATGGTTATCTCACTACCGGATTTAATCTGTTCAATGAACAAAGGAATTACCGAGCCCCGCGAGCACATGACATTGCCATAGCGGGTCACTGAAATTCTGGCGTCTGACTCTTTCAATCTTGGATCCCGGCCTTTCGATATGGCCAGTTTTTCCATCAATCCCTTGGTCATTCCCATGGTGTTGATGGGGTATACAGCCTTGTCTGTACTCAATACGACCGTGCGAGCTACCTTGTTCTGAATAGCGGCCTCTAGAACATTCTCCGAACCTAGGATATTGGTTTGAATCGCCTGCAGCGGAAAGAACTCGCACGTATGCACCTGCTTGAGTGCCGCCGCTTGAAAGAGATAGTCCACGCCGTACAGTGCCTGGTTGATGGACTTGAAATCTCTAACGTCACCGATGATGAAGTTCATTTTGGAATTTTTGTATTTAAGCCGCAAATCTTCTTGCTTTTTTTCATCTCTAGTGAATATGCGAATTTCTCCAATTTCTGTTTGAAGAAAGTGATTCAGGATGGTTTCACCAAAAGAACCCGTACCCCCTGTGATCAGCAGCGTTTTATCCTTGATATCAATCATGACAAATTTGTATAGTTGAAAATTGAAAGAAATTATTTAAACACTTCATCATGCAGGCGGATTGGTCAAAGCAAGCCAAACGAAATCTTCGGAGTGTTATGTAGGAGATCGTGATGCCTGAATAATCGGTGCGAACGCTAGTCCTTGGCATGAGCTCTTGGCACGAACAAATATAAAACGTCCACACGCAACTGCAACTTAAACCATGGAAGGTCTTGCTGCACCCGCGTCGGCCGGGCGGCAACCCGGGGTTGCGCTTGGTTGATGCACCGTTCATTTCTTCTGTCCCACGTACCATGGCAGCGCCACTGTGATCCCTTCCGCCAGCCCATGCGTCGGTACATAACCCAGCAGACGCTTCGCCTTGCCAATATCTGCCTTACTGTGGCGCACATCACCTGACCGGAAGTCACGGTAGTTCGGTTGGGTACTTGCGCTTACGCCATATCGGATCAGGCTGTTTCGCAGCAGGCTGAACAGTTCGTTAAGCGTAGTTCGGTCTCCCACGGCTACGTTATACGCCTGATTCAGCGCTGCGGAATCCGCCACCGTAGCCGCTAGCAGGTTAGCCTGCACTGCGTTATCCACGAAGGTGAAATCTCGGCTGGTCTCGCCATCACCGTTGATATTGACAGGCTCATTTTTGATCATGGAGGAAATCCATTTGGGGATGACAGCTGCATATGAACCGTAGGGGTCTTGCCGGAGGCCAAACACATTAAAGTAGCGGAGGCCTATGCTTGGCAAGCCATAGGTTCTGGCAAAGACGTCAGCATACAGTTCGTTGACGTATTTGGTCACAGCGTAAGGGCTGAGCGGTTTGCCAATCTGGTCTTCCACCTTGGGCAGTCCTGGGTGATCACCATAGGTGCTGCTGCTTGCTGCATAGACAAAGCGTTTTACCCCCAGCCCCTCGTTGGCATCCCGCGCCGCCACCAACATATTTAAGAAGCCGCTGATGTTAGTGGAATTGGTGGTGATGGGGTCTGCCACGCTTCGCGGCACGCTGCCCAGTGCAGCTTGGTGCAAGACATAATCCACGCCATTGCAGGCGCGCTGGCAATCCGCCAGATTGCAGATGTCTCCCACAATGAAATTGAAATTGGCCCACTGGCTAGGCCTTGCGAGTGTTTGCACTTCATCCAGGTTGCGCTGGTGGCCGGTGGCAAAGTTATCCAGCCCCACCACACGCTGGTCCAGCTTGAGCAGGGTTTCCAACAGGTTACTGCCAATGAAACCGGCCACACCAGTGATCAGCCAGGTCTTGGGGGCTGTGGGCAGCTGTACCAAGAGGTGTTCGTATGCTGTCATAGGTGTGCTCACAGCCGTAGGTCCGAGGCTTGCGCTGGAAACAGGTATTTCATGTCGTACAGCACATGGCCTGGTGTGCCAAAGCTGCGAATGGTTTCTGAGCCCATGTCGCGAAACTGCCGATGCGCCACGGCAAGGATGATGGCGTCGTATGCTGCTAGCGCTGGTTGGTCTACGGGGATGATGCCGTATTCGTGAATGGCTTCGTCGGAAGAGACCCAAGGGTCATAAACTTCAACTTGGCAGTTGTAGTCTTGCAATTCGGCCACGATGTCAATTACACGGGTGTTGCGAATATCAGGGCAGTTTTCTTTAAAGGCCAGGCCCATCACCAAAATGCGTGCGCCGTATACGTGCAACCGGCGCTTGGTCATGGCTTTGACAAGCTGGCCCACGGCATAGGCACCCATGCCATCGTTCAGGCGGCGACCCGCCAAAATAATTTCGGGGTGATAGCCAATCGACTCTGCCTTATGAGTCAGGTAATACGGATCCACGCCAATGCAGTGCCCACCCACCAGTCCAGGTCGGAATGGCAAAAAGTTCCATTTGCTTCCCGCTGCCTGCAACACAGCTTCGGTGTCAATGCCCATCTTGCTGAAAATCACAGCAAGTTCATTAACAAGTGCAATGTTGAGATCCCGCTGCGTGTTCTCTATCACCTTGGCAGCTTCTGCAACTTTGATGCAAGAGGCCTTGTGTGTACCTGCCACTATGATCTGGTTGTATAGCGCATCCACTAAGTGAGCAACTTCTGGTGTTGAACCAGAAGTAACTTTTTTGATAGTTGTAACTCTGTGTTCTTTGTCGCCGGGATTGATGCGCTCAGGACTGTAGCCACAGAAAAAATCTTGATTGAATTTAAGTCCAGAAAACTTTTCTAATATCGGAACACAATCATCTTCAGTACAGCCGGGATACACCGTAGATTCATAAATCACAATGTCTCCCACCTTGAGTACGCTTCCAATCGTTTCGCTAGCCTTCACCAGAGGCCTGAGGTCTGGACGCTTGTGTTCGTCTATCGGTGTGGGGACTGTAACGATAAAGCAGTTACATTGAATCAATTCATCTAGATTAGTGGTGCAACGCAGGTGAAATGCAGCGCGCAGGTCTTCGGGATCAGTTTCTAGTGTGGAGTCTATGCCGTTTTGTAGTTCTGCAATGCGCTTGGTATTGATATCAAAGCCCACCACGCTGCGTAATTTTCCAAACTCAACCGCTAAAGGCAAACCTACGTAACCCAAACCTACAACAGCCAACCTCAGATCAGACAAAGAATTCATCTTATCGAATTTGAAATAGTACTTGTCTTTTTGGCAAAAGAAAAGTTATCGGAGAGCACCAACGAAAGCGAACAATCCTTGCATAGAGCGTTAGGTAAAACATTGCAAAACTTAAGCACAAAAAGGCAGCAAATCCAGGGACATTAATTACGAGCAATGAAGAAAGTAAAGGTGGAATGCTCAAGCAGATCATTAATAAGCCTGTGATTGAATTTTCAAGTAATGAATTCTTTTGCAGTTCTGTTGATACATAGCGATTTAATGTTGATCTCACCACTCTTCGCATTACAAGGCTATGTAGATGAAGTCGATCGGGGTGGCCAGGGCTTAATTTGCGAATTCTTCGCCTGTAGATTGAAAAAAGAACCTCTACTACTGGATGTATGCATATCAAGAGTGGTACAAAAGTAGTTACAACCGTATTTCTCTCAATAAGTAATACGCTTGCCCATGCTACGCAGAAACCACCAAAATAACTTCCACCATCTCCAAGAAAAATTTTTCCAAAAGGCCAATTAAATAAAAAGAATCCTAAAACTGCGCCTGCAATGGCTAAGCAGGCAAAAGAGAGGTTGATATCCCCGACTAAATCAGCCACTATAGAAAGACCAATCAACGCAATCAAAACGAATCCAGAGGCTAAGCCATTAAAACCATCAATAATATTCACTGCATTTGAAAGACCACTTACGCAGAAAGCTGTAAAGAAAACACTAAAAAAAGTGATGCCAAGTAGCGCATCAAAAAATGTAACATCTACGCTAGTAATTGAATAGCCAGTCAATTTCCAGCCGATAACCCCAGATACCATTGTTGCCAACAAGCGAGAAAAAATTGAAACACGCTTTGTTAAGTCTTCAGCCAACCCAAATGCAAAAGCAGGCAGACCTGCAATGATTAATACCCCCAAAATTTCAGATCTCTCTGGTTTAGCAACGAACCAAGCAGCACAAACACCACCAACCAAAGAGACTCCACCAATTCGAGGTGTAGGCTTAAAGTGAATTTTTTGGATGCCATGTAAGCTGTCCATGGAGTACTTGCCATGAAATTTTATGGTCGCCAAAATCAATACAGAAATCGCAAATGAAGCAAAAAATGCGAAAAATACAGAAGAGGGAAGCGAAGTAGAAAACATTAAGTCTCTAGAGGCTCATCCACAAGGGAGTGGATGAAATTTGATTTGTGAGTGTCATACAGATGTGTCTGCTGACAAATTTTTGCTAGGTAGTGGAATGCCAATCAACAAGCGATTAATCAAACAAGCACGCTACCGCAAGAGCAATGCACGCAATGCATAAACTCGAAAGTTCCCCAATAGGAAAGCTACTCCAAAACAATCAGCTTTTACCGATTACCTTTGAAAAGGTTGCTTTCAGCAAAATAACTTTTTCTTTGGATTCATCGCTTGTGATCGCTTTGCGATAAGCATTTCGAACAAATACAAAAAGAATCAAAGCCAAGCCAGCTGCAATAGTTGCCAGCACAGCGATCAATGCTTTTTTGGGTTTGGTTTTCTTTTCTGGTGCAACAGCAATATCAACCACTTGAATAACCGTTCCTTCACGCGCCTCATCCAGTCGAGCGAGCTCATACTGTTTAGCAAAGAGTTCGAATAAAGTTTCGTGATATTTGAAGTCACGGTATCGTTCTATATAGTCAACTTCTTTACTAACAACAGGCTCATTCTTTTCTGCCTGCTTGAGCTGATCTTTATATGCAGACAACTCTTTCAATGCTTGCTGAAAATCAGGTGATGTTTCTGCTAAATAACCACGCATACTGGCTATTTTTATTTCTTGAGCGGCAATGCCGGCGCGAACACGGGCCACCACTTCTACGGCAGAAATTGGACTAGACTTTAAGACAGAACTGCTTATGCCCGTACTTTTAAGTGCAACTTCAGCCTTGGCAAGATCTGATTTAGTCTCTTTAATTTTGTTTTCAAAAAACTGCCTACGCATTTGAGCCTCAGTGACAGCCAACCGTGTCATCAGTTTTTTGAGTTCATCAATATAGCCGTTGGCCATATCGGCTGCTATTTGAGGATCTTCGTCATCTACCTCAATAGAGATGATGCCGTCTTTGCCACCTGTAAATTTAGTATTGTTCAGCAATTCCTTGCGAGCATCTTGCTTAAACTTTACGTCATATCGCATCAGTAAATCGAAGCGTTCAATCATGCCGTCTTGGATAGTATTGGTTTTTAAAAATGCAATGTATTGATCAGAAGGATTTTTTATACCTGCGGCAGCACCCGCCAATCCGCCCATTGCCCCTAAGCTTTGAATCAAAGCAGATGCAGAACTTTGCTGTTGCTGAGGAGGTAAAAATTGTGTCTTAGCTGTAAATGTAGGGGCAACCAAAAAACTCAAAATCAAAGTAAAGAGTCCAAATCCGAGAGATCCAAATACCAGCAGACGCAAGTTTTCAACCACTACCTGAAGCAGGTCGATCAAACTGATTTCACTTTCTTCACTAACGATGTCAGAAGAGTGATCCAGGATTTGAGAATGTGGGACGTTGTCTTGATTCATGTTGATACTTACTGCCGCAGTGTCTTCACGGCAACCGCACCCATTCCCATCTGGAACAAAATCTGTGTCCAGTCTTTTACGCCCTGCATTAATTGAAAGTAGTTACCGCGTTTGTCCACTACTTCTGGCACAAATACAGTGTCTCCAGGCTGGAGTTTTTTAGAGTAAAGGCTACTTGCAAAGAGGCTTTTTCGAAATCCTTTAGCTGCAGCATCAACACTACCGTCAGCGCGAATAATCATGACTTCATCAAGATCAGCATCTCGCGTCAGTCCAGCCTTTTCTAAGTACTCTCCCAGGGAGTAGGAGGGTCGATGGAGAATTGAAGATTCAGTCATTACTGCACCATAGACACCTACAAAGCTTGGTTTCAGGGGCACGTTGATAACATCACCATCTTCTACGTAAAGGTTTGGTATATGAGGACTATCAGGGTTCATATCCAAGGAAACTCGACCACTGGCTATAATATTTTGCAGTTTTTCCTGTATGGCTTTTTGCATTGCCGCCTGAATTTGAGCATTTTGTTGCTTATCAATTTCAGTGGAATTTTGTTGCAAAATTGACGTCTGAGTCGCAATGCTCGATTGCATCAAGCGAATTGCTTTATTCAAATTTTCTTGCTGCTGTTGCTTTGCAGACTCTCTTGTAAAGACCGTACCAAATACATAAGCATTTTGTGTAAGACCTCCAGCTTTTTTAATCACATTCTCAAGAGTTTCTTTTCCACTAATTTGATAAATACCAGGTACTTTCACCTCACCCATCACTTTGATATATTGAGTTCGCGTTTCTAAAGGAGCAGGCAAATCTTTCACTCCAAACACAGTAACTACATCACCAGGCTCAAGTTGTAAATTGTGATCAATGTCTTTTTGTTGTATTGCTTTCCGTAAGTTGAAAGGAATGAGCGTGGTTTTAATCTGCTTGGCATCGGTTCTCTCAATCGTTGCGTAATCCCAGTTAATTTCATCAAGGACTGTTTTAGCTTCAATATTCAAACGTTCATTTGCGTTTATCAATGCAGATTTAAATTGTACGAACCTATTTTTTTTAACGTAATAGTCGTCTTGAATCAATGCATCTATTTCTGGTATCAAATCAGAGATACGCATATCTGATTTAAATGGATGACGAAGTGGTCTAGCCACATTGCCTCTAAGCGTGACTGCATTAGAAAACTCTGGGCTAATTTTGAACAACGTCACAACATCGTTACCCCTGAGTTTTGTAGCAAGACCTGTCGGGTCCATGGCAATAGACTGAACCATCCTTTGACCTTTTGCTTGTTGTGCGTCAACTCGCTCGAGTTGAACCTTATGGGGTGTGCTCAAAGTAGTTTGCCCCCCCGCATATTTAAGCAATTGGTCCAGTGGTTCCTCGGTCTTTAGAAATTCGTAAATGGCAGGCTTGTCTGATGCCCCACTAAGGGCTACGCGAGCACCAGCAGGCGGAATGACAATAACGTCACCTGGCAACAATCTGCTGTCCTTAGATGTGTCGCCCGCATGAATAAAGTTGTACAAATCCAAGGTGGTAACAAGTTGTCCTGCACGCATTAACTGTATGTTTCGCAAGGTTCCTGAAGAGGAGGGACCACCAGTTTCGAAGAGTGCGCCCATCAAGGTTGATAGGCTAGAAACCATGTACGCACCTGGTTTTCTGGCCTGCCCCACCACAAAAATTTGCATTGACCTCAATCGACCGACGCTAGCACTTATTTCAAAGTTTTTAAATACTTTGGATAAGTGAGATCGCAACGTAGACTCAAGTTGATCCGCCCGTGTACCAGCAATGGTGATTACGCCAATCTTTGAAATGCTTATTTGACCATTTCGATCAACAGGTATGCGCGACATGATGTCAGTCATGCCCCAAACTTTCAAATCAATTTCGTCGCCTGGTCCAACAACATAGTTGGCGGGAACTGGCACATCTGTCAAAGACGAAAATTTGTTGCCTTCAAAGAGGTTGTAGCCGTATAAATTTAAATTCTTGCCTGTTGCATCTTTGACAAACTCTTGAAATAGCGTAATTGCAAGGGGGGGAAGCTGCTGGTTATTAACTTCGGGTTTGGGATCTGCGCTTCCCACTTGATTACTTGAGTTTCTCAATTGGCCTTGTTTCATGCCACTGGTTACTCCTTCAATGGTAGGGCTAGCGTTGAAGCCCTCCTTACCTGCGCCTAAGTTATTAGCCTCGCTAATTCTGCCCAAGTTGCCTGTTAGAAGCGGCGCTTCCACAGAACTGGCATTTTGTCCACTGCCATTTGTTTGGCCCAGAGCAGATGAAATTCCGGACATATTGGGCGTTGCTATTTGCGCAAATGCCCTATTGCCCTGAACTTGCAAAATGAAGGCGAGAGTCAAACAGACCAAGATTGGTCTGAGAATTGGAATTTGTGGAAGGCTAGCGTGTTGCATCAGTGATTCAATGTGTGTTGCGCATGGCCAATCGAACGCGATCCCGATCAGCCCAAAGGTCTGTAAAACCGGATCGATCAAAATCAATCACGTCAGTCATCAGTCCGTGTTTGGGTTTAGGTATCAAGCCATAGCCAAGCGTGATGTAGTTGTCAGACTCACCCACTTTGGTTTCCAAGCCTGTTTGCCATCTGTCTTGACCACGAACGTTGAAACCTGCAACTTGACTCGATTTTTCGGGCCCCAATGGGAAGGAAAGATCAAATCCCGCAAAACTGCGAATAGGCTTGAGTGGGTCAGACGGTAGTCCTGATCTTCGGACGTAAATTTTGAATTTGGTATCGCCCATCCAATGATTCGACGCTAGCAAATATCCACGGTCTTGGTTGTAGAACTGGCCTGCGGTTAATTCCATTTGCCACTTGGCAGGCAGTATGCTGTAGCGCATTGACATGATTGCAGGCATACGAGCATTCAAGTATTTGCCTTCTGTGTTGGTATAACGTCCAACAAGGCCACTGAGTCTTAAGCGCCCATCCTGGTTATGCCAAGTGCTGTCAATTTGTCCGCCTCTGTCACTTGCATTGATATAGCCTGCGCTGCCTTGAATTGCAAATGGACCATAGGGTTGCCAATAAGTCAGGAGTACTTGCTCAATTTGGTTCTTTGAGTACAACCTGTCTGCGAAAACATGACCTTTTCCAAAATCGCCAGAATGAGAAATAGGCGTCGATGCAGTCGCCTGCAAACCAAAACCTTTTCCAATTGACATTTCTGTGGTCAATTCCAAAGCGGCAGAATAGTCGACTAAGCCGTACTCAGTACCAACAGAGTTTCTGAGACCAAATCCCAACTCAAATTGGGGTGAATTCCAACCCCCAAATCTGTCTGCATCGATCAATTTAGCATCCTCAAGTTCCTCTTGTAGCTTCTTGGGCAAATGACTTTGCGAAAAGAACTCTAGGGCTCGTCGGTCTGCACAAGAATCAATGCCAGTTTTGAAAAACTGTGCACATTGACTGTTGGTAAGGGCATGAACTGTTGGTTGGCCTAGGTACGTCAGGGTAAGAAGCCATTGATGAAAGTTTGCAGTTTCTGTTTGTTTCAAGATGGTCTGCAATGCCACACCCATGGCTTGCTGCCGACTTTGACGCCAAGCTGATGGTTCAACTTGAACCCACAATAGTTTGGACGAGGTTTCACTTATTTGAATCTGGGTAAATCCAGCTTTTTGAAGTGCTGCCTTTAAATTTTGGATGCCATCCTGAGGAGTTGGTACAACTTGCGGGCGCTCATCACTTTGGTTAAGAGAATGTGCAGCGGAAACTTCCTGAGCTTTGTGCATTGAAGTTCCGTATTGCAGCGTTTCTGTGTCACGGATTAACTTCGCCTGCATTTGACCAAGGTGCATAACCAACGAGACACCCACTTGTCGGTTGCTAGGTTGCGTTACCGTTGCAGCTTGCTGACTAATTGCCAAGTTCAGATCTGTGAGTTTGCCAAGATTAAAAATGTAGGACGCACCAATGCGTTTTGCCCTTGTGTCGTTTTCATACTGAAGCCTAAGTTGGTCAGTAACACGAAGCACAACACTTCCAAAACTGCCATCCAACAATGCGCCTGGAGAAGATTTTTGTGCAAACCCTAAAGAAACATCGAAGAAACCTAAATCTGACGTTGCCACAAAGTATTTGCTTCTGAAGTTAGTAGCAGCGCCGCCGTAGTCCGTTACACCTACAGCAAGTTTGGTATTCAATGGCAACTGGATTGGAAACTGATATTTGCCAGACACCGATAGATCTCTTTGACCACCTTTGCACCCACTTGAATACATGTTGCATTGCAAGTCACCTGAAAAACTCAAACGGCCGAATGCTTCTAAACCTTCAAGTAGACCAATCCCAAGTGAGAGAGTTCCAAAACCACCTACCCCTGGATAAGGGTTGGTTTTTTCAGGGATGTTATTGGTAAGCGCCGTTAGCACGCTACCCGTCTGCAAGACCTGCGCAACTGGGGTGTTGACAGCAGACACAAATCCCAATGGCGAGAATGAGTTTGAACTTGTCTCTGAGGCAATTGAGTGCGCTGCTGGCTGCGCAGCACACGCCAAAACGCCAGCCCTTGCAATGAAGCGCTTAAAGCGACCTCTATTAGAGAGCTTGAGAAGTCGAGTGTTCAAATGGATCCTGCTGTTCACAATAACGCAAAGACCCACATTAATGGGTCATTTGTAGCGCAATGAAGATCAACCGCCGGTTGCACCAGTGGCTCTAGCAGCGTCAACAGAAGCTTTTACCGTCGCTGTAGCGGCAGTGACTTGTGCAGTTGTTGGTGCAGTATTTGCCGTTGAAATTGCCAATGTCAAACCTGTTGTTTTGGCAGGATCTTTGAGAGTTGAATTGGCCTCAGTAATGGCCGCAGTTTTGGTGCTGTCTACAGTTCCATCTGTTTTAACGGCGGCCAACAGGGCATTGGATTGCGCCACTGGGTCTGTCGCAGTTGTATTTTTTGCAATCGAAGCAAGCACCTTGCCCAGTGTTTCAGTTGGTACTGGCGCAGTCAATGTAGCAGCCACTGGTGCTGCAAGAATGTTAGTCGATGCGGGCAATCCTAGTATCAGGTTGGTTTTGGCAACAGCGGAGTAAATTGCATCAGCAGAAACAGCAGTAGTCAGTGCAGCACCACTAACAGCATCTGCTGTTACACCTGCTAATTTAGCAGCCATGTTCGTGATAGGTGTAACGCCGACCGCCTGACCCGTTGAGACAGCTGGCACGACGGACAATAGAGATACCGTGTTTGCCGAGGTAACGACGGTGTTTGTACCCGTTTTCTCGTTGAAGTAACTGGCACCAGGCGACAGGGTAACTTTGACAATAACGGGTGACCCATCAACGTAATTGGTCATATCGACACTTGCTTTACCGTCAGTAGTGCTGGTAGTTGCAGTGCCAAGTAAGGCGCCCGAGTTGCTGTAAACATTAACTGTGCCGCCATAAACAGCTCCCAACACGGGAGTTACATTTAATTTGGTAACAACTGGATCGGAACCACCGCCACAGGCGGCCAAAATTCCGGCACCAATCAGGCATAGTGAAAAAGTGAAATCACGTTTTGTAATGGTAATTGACATTTTAATTCCTTTAAAAATGGTTATTGAAAAGACTTGTTCTTAGGCAGTTACAGGTACAACGGTTGAAAGGTCAACAGTCAAGAGATGTGGGCGACTCATGATTTCAATTAGCACCATGGCTCTGGCATCCCCGTCATGCTGCTGAAAAATGCCGCTCAAACCCTTCAAAGGACCTTGAGTGAATAAAACATCGTTTCCCGATTGCAGCAATCGTTGAAAGCTGGGGTCTTTACCAGTTTGACTTGGCAAAAATTGCTGAGTTATTTTTAAACCCTCAATCAGGGATTGATGAACCGCCGCAGGTTGTCCACTTAAAGTTAGTAATTTATTGACACCCAATGTGGATCGAATGCAACCCCATGGACTAGTTTGGGGATCGAGCCTTACAAAGATGTACCTACTGAAAAGAGGCTCGACAACCCGAGCGATCGTTCCCTGTCGCAGTTTTTCCAAGGCAATCATGGGAAGAAAAGTTTCAAACCCTTGGTTTGATAAATTTTCTTGAGCCCTAATTTCTTGTCTAGGCTTGGTATAGACAACATACCAATTCATTCTGCATCTCCCAAAGTGGGCTTATAGTTGGATTTGGGCAACACTTGTTTGAACGAATTTTCGATTCTTGTATGAATCATTCGTTGTGTTTCCATCAACTCACGGATATCCATAGCGTCGAGGGAATTCGCAATTGAATTATTAGATTTCTTCAATTTGCGCTGCCGCACAAAGTAGTCCCCCAAAAGATCATCCAAAGCTAGAAGTGCATTACCACTTGGAATGGATTTACCGCGCAACCATTTTCGAATTGCTTCGCTAGAAAGAGAAATTTCGCCTTCTGTGATCCGATCGAGATCATCCGCAAGCTTAGTAGCAGGAACTAAGGTCCCATATCTATGCTTTATCGAAGCAATCAAAATTTCTGAAAAGATAGGGTTTTTCAATTGAATGAGTATCCAAATATCATTGGCTGCAACATTTAGGAAATTTATAACGATTAGCCCAAACCTCATCCAACTAAAGTTGCTAATTGCTGTGATTGCCTCATTTTTTTATAATTTTTACAAGCGTCAAGTTCAGTACAAGAGCCAGTAACACTGGTCTTTCAGACAGTCACTGATTTAAAATTTGGTAGTAGTAGTAGTAGTAGTAGTAGTAGTAGTAGTAGTAGTAGTAGTAGTAGTAGTAGTAGTAGTAGTAGTAGTAGTAGTAGTAGTAGTAGTAGTAGTTACTTAGTTATCACTTTTTAGCTACGAT
>Ga0214919_10003304_pt1 | contig 24520 bp, 18 predicted proteins | sample LL1503_MetaG_FD_177994 | JGI IMG/M metagenome (GOLD analysis project Ga0214919, IMG submission 177994) | Freshwater microbial communities from Lake Lanier, Atlanta, Georgia, United States - LL-1503 | ecosystem: Environmental > Aquatic > Freshwater > Lake | place: USA: Georgia | collected... | reverse complement strand
CGGGCAGGGCGCCTGCCACGTCGGCCAAGCCGCCGGTTTTGAGCAAAGGGAAAAGTTCGGAACTGACTTGAAGAATACGCATGCATACAACCCAGGGCGGGAAGATTAGGAGGAGCTTAAGGCCGCGAGCATAGCGCTGGTAATCAGGACCACGCCATTCTCGGTGCGCTCAAAACGTGCCGCATCCAGAACAGCGTCTTCGCCGACGATCAGGCCTTCAGGCAGTTCGCAACCCCGGTCGACCACAATTTTGCGCAGCCTGCAGCTCCGGCCCACCGTCACGTCGGGCAAAAAAACCGCTTGGTCAATCTCGCAAAAAGAATGCACCCGCACGCCAGAAAACAAGACTGAATTGCTCACCACCGAGCCCGAGACAATGCAACCGCCAGAGACCATAGTGTTGATCGCCTGCCCGTGCTTGCCTCGGACATCCTGCACAAACTTGGCTGGCGGGAGCTGGCGCTGGCTCGTCCAGATAGGCCAATTGGTGTCGTAAATATCTAGCGCTGGTGTGACTGATGCGAGGTCGAGATTAGCCTCCCAAAACGCGTCAATCGTGCCTACGTCACGCCAATAGGGCTCAGATTCCTGCGTGGAGGACACACAGGACATGGAGAAGGGGTGGGCAATAGCACGTCCTTCTTCCACCACGCGCGGAATTACATCTTTGCCAAAATCGTGGCTGGACGAAGCGTTTGCCAGATCTTCTTCGAGTACCCGGTATAGGTACGCTGCATTGAAGATGTAAATCCCCATACTGGCCAGCGCCACATCCGGCTTACCCGGCATGGGTTGGGGTTGTTCGGGCTTTTCAGCAAAGCTGACGATGGTACGTGCCGCTTCAATGGCCATGACCCCGAATGCACTGGCCTCTTGCAGCGGTACTTCGATGCAGCCCACCGTGCAATCCATGCCGCTGTCCACATGGTCTTTGAGCATCAGCGAGTAATCCATTTTGTACACATGGTCACCGGCCAGGATGACCACGTACTCTGGGTTGCTGCTTTGGATGATGTCCAGATTCTGGTAAATCGCATCGGCGGTACCGCGGTACCAGTGCTCGTCGTTCAGCCTTTGCTGGGCAGGTAACAGGTCCACCATCTCGTTGAGCTCTGCGCGCAAAAAACTCCAGCCACGCTGCAGATGGCGCAACAGTGAATGCGACTTGTACTGCGTGATGACACCAATGCGCCGGATGCCGGAGTTCACACAGTTGGACAGCGCGAAGTCAACAATACGGAACTTTCCACCGAAATACACCGCCGGCTTGGCGCGCTTATCGGTCAGTTGCTTCAAGCGGGAACCACGCCCACCGGCCAGCACCAGGGCGATGGTGCGACGCACGAGCATATGCGGCTGGATGGAGGGCTTGTGCGCGGCATCTTTGGTGGACATGGGTCGCTCCTAAAGTGGTTCTTGTTATGTTCCTGTCGGTGCTGCACTGGCAAGCCACAAACTCCCCGGCGGCAGCATTTCAACATTTTGCAAACGCCTATTAGGGCTGTCGTCGCCAGCCGTGTCAATTAGAAGAAACCACGCCCCCGGCGGCAGCACACAAGGCAGCGGCTCGGACGCGCCGTTACACAAAAGCAGGCAACTGGCATGAAGCGCATCATTCTGGTGCGCATTGCCTATTGCCTGAGCCCAGTCAAGCTGTACCACCACCGCTTGGCGCGCCGGGTCGCTCCAATCCTCGGTACCCGGGGAGCTTGCATCGGCCAGAAACCACCGTGCCACCACGCCATAGTCTGCGCCTTCTGTTTGCCACCAGTTGCCACTGCGCAATACAGCACGACTTTGTCGCAGCGCCTGCACCGAAGCAATAAAGTCGGAATAGCTCGTATCGGCATCTTCCCAGTCCAGCCAGCTGATGGCGTTATCTTGGCAGTAGGCATTGTTATTGCCGACCTGGCTGTGGCCGATGCTGTCGCCTGCCTGCACCATTGGCGTGCCCAGCGACAGCAGTGTGATCGCCAGCAGTACGCGCTGCCATTGACTGCGTCGCGCGCGGATGTGCGGGTCTGCGCTATCACCTTCGATACCGCAGTTGATGCTGAGGTTATAGCCATGCCCGTCGCGGTTGTCCTCGCCATTGGCCTGGTTGCGTCGTTCGGTATAGCGCAGCAGATCGGCCAAGGTAAAACCGTCATGCGCAGCGACAAAATTTATGCTGCTGTGGGCCGCCCGTGTGCTGGTTTCAAAGGTGTCGCTGGAGCCAGCTAGCCGCATCGCCCATTCGCCCAGGCCCACATCGCGGTGAAGCCAAAAACCGCGCTGTGCGTCGCGAAAGCGGTCATTCCACTCTAGCCAAGCAGACGGAAACCGCCCGAGCTGGTAACCGCCATCGCCAATGTCCCATGGCTCTGCCACCATCGTGCAAGCCGACAGCAGCGGATCGTCCGCCAGGGCCTGCAACAGGGGTGCGCGAGCAGAAAATGCATAGTCCTCCCCTGCCGGGCCGCGCCCCAGCGCTGGGGCCAGGTCAAAGCGAAAGCCGTCCATGCCGAAGTCCAGCACCCAGCTCCGTAGGCTTTGCTGCACCATGCGGATGACCAGCGGATGGTCCAGCCGCAAGCAGTTGCCACAGCCGGTCCAGTTGCGGTATCGTGCCGGATCGTCCGCGTCCAGGTGGTAATAGGTGGCGTTGTCGATTCCGCGCAAGCCCAGGGTCGGGCCGTGCTCGTCGGTCTCACCGCTGTGGTTGTAGACCACATCGAGCAGCACCTCCAGCCCGGCCGCGTGCAAGGCGCTGACCATAGCGCGCAACTCGCTGCGCGGGCTGCTGCCGGGCTGACCACTCCAGTAGCGCGCGGTCGGTGCGCTCCAGGCAATAGGGCTGTAGCCCCAGTAATTTTGCAGTTTCAGCTTGATCAAGCGCAGCTCATCGGCGCAGCTCGCCAGGGGCATGAGACTGACGGTGGTGACCCCCATTCTTTTTAGATGCCCAATCGCCACCGGGTGCGCCAAACCGGCGTAGGTGCCGCGCAAACTTTGGGGAATGCCGGGGTGCAGGGCGGTAAAGCCTTTGACGTGCAATTCGCAAATCAGGCGTTGTGCCGGGTCAAGCACCCTGCCCCGCGCTGCGGGCTCGAAGGGTTCCACCACGATGGTTTTCATGGCCCACTGCGCGTTGTCGCGCGTGTCCTGCTCCGAGGGGGTGTCCGCGCGGTGGCCCAGGTGGATGTCCTGCCCTTCGTACTCACCCAAGACCGACGCGGCGCTCGGGTCCAGCAATAGTTTTTGCGGATTGAAACGCTGGCCCCGCGCCGGGGCCCAAGGGCCGTGCACGCGCCAACCGTAAACCAATCCGGCTGCTGCGCCGGGGAGCAGGGCTTGCCAGACACCGTCCACCGCCGGGGGCATCTGCAGGCGCCTTGTTTCAGTCAGGCCGCTAGCATCAAACAGGCATAGGTCGACCGCCTGCGCGTTCGGTGCTGCCAAGGCGAATTGCACGCCGCCGTCCACCACCGTTGCGCCCAGCAGCGGTACGTCAGTCAGGCGCTGCAAGGCCGCGTCCGTCACGGTGAGCTCACGCGGGTTCCAGCACCAGACAGGACAGCGGCGGCAGATGCAGAAGCAGCGATTTTTCGTGCCCGTGCGCCCACTGTGCATCCGCATGCAGGCTGCCGTTACCGTTGCCATTACCGATACCGCTGCCGCCGTATACGTTCGCGTCGGTGTTGACCACTTCACGCCATGCGCCCCCCTGCGGAACACCTAGTCGATAGGCGGTACGCGGCAAGGGTGTGAAATTGCAGACCACCACCGCGCATTGACCGCTGCGCGACCATCGGGCAAAGGCCAATACCGATTGGGCATGGTCTTCGTGCGCTATCCAACTGAACCCTGCGGAATCTAAATCCTGCTCATGTAAGGCGGGCAGTTCGCGGTAGACGCGGTTGAGATCACGCACCAGGCGCTGCACACCGGCGTGGCCGGGCTGGTCTTGCAGATGCCACGGCAGGCTTTCGCCATCTGCCCATTCGGTGGGCTGGGCGAACTCACCCCCCATGAACAATAGCTTTTTACCCGGATAGGCCCACATCAGGCCGTATAGCGCGCGCAAATTGGCCAATTGCTGCCAAGAGTCGCCCGCCATCTTGCCCAGCAGTGAACGCTTGCCGTGCACGACTTCGTCGTGCGATAGCGGGAGCACAAAGTTTTCGCTAAACGCGTACATCAGCCCAAAAGTGAGCAAATTTTGGTGGTGGCGGCGGTAGATGGGGTCGAGCTGAAAGTAGTCGAGTGCGTCGTGCATCCAGCCCATATTCCACTTGAAGTGAAAGCCCAGACCGCCGCTAGCCAGGTCGGGCGCTGGCGGGCGGCTTACGCCTGGGAAAGCCGTGGATTCCTCAGCAATCATCAGCGTGCCCGGCCGCTCTACACCGACTTGATGGTTCAGACGACGCAAGAAATCGATAGCCTCCAAGTTTTCTCGCCCGCCATGCGCGTTGGGTATCCACTGGCCGGGCTCCCGGCTGTAATCGCGGTACAGCATAGACGCCACGGCATCGACACGCAGGCCGTCGATGCCAAAGCGCTCTAGCCAATACAAGGCATTACCGATCAAAAAGTTACGCACTTCGGTACGGCCGAAGTTGTAGATGAGCGTATTCCAGTCCTGGTGAAAACCTTCCTTGGGATCGGCGTATTCGTAGAGGTGCGTGCCGTCAAAAGTCGCCAAGCCGTGCGCGTCGCTGGGGAAGTGCGCTGGCACCCAATCCAAAATAACGCCCAATCCGGCGGCATGGGCCGCGTCCACAAAATACTGAAAATCCTCCGGACTGCCAAAGCGCGCCGTGGGCGAGAACATGCCCAGGGGCTGGTAGCCCCAGGACGCATCCAAGGGGTGCTCACTCACCGGCAGCAACTCCAAATGGGTAAAGCCCAGGTCGCGGGCATAAGGCACCAGCGTATCGGCGAGTTCGCGGTAGTTCAGCCAGCGCCAGCCCTCCGCTTTGCGCCAGGAACCCAGGTGAACTTCATACATCGACAAGGGGGCGTTCTGCGCGTTGGCTGCGGCACGCAATGGCTGCATCGCGCGCCGGGGTGGGAGTCCGCACACTACGCTGGCCGTGGCGGGTCGCAATTGCGTTTGAAAGGCATAGGGGTCTGCTTTTAGTGTGACCAGATCATGCGCACCCAGAATTTCAAACTGGTAAATATCACCGCGCACCACCTGGGGCAGAAAGATTTCCCACACGCCGCAGCCGTGGCGCAAACGCATGGGATGACGCCGCCCGTCCCATTGGTTGAAACTGCCGACCACCGACACCCGCTTGGCATTGGGCGCCCAAACTGCAAAGCGAGTGCCTGGCACATCAGCGCGTATATCGGGATGCGCGCCCAAGCATTCGTAGGGCCGCTGGTGCGAGCCTTCGGCCAGCAGCCAAATGTCCGCATCGGAAATGATTTCGGTAAAAGCGTAGGGGTCATCGAGCAGCGTGTTGTCAGCGGTGTTGCCTGCACCCGACTGCCAGTGCACCCGCAACTGGTAGTCAAAGGGTACGCTGCGCCCCAGCAGCGCGCTGCTGAACACATCGCTGCTACCGAGCCGCTGCAAGCTGCCCGCCAAGCGCTGTGTGCTGCGCTCCACCACGTCAACCGTGCGGGCATGGGGCAGCACTGCGTTGATCCACAAACGCCCGTCCTGCACATGCATGCCGAGGGCGCCAAACGGGTCGGCGTGCCGAGCCGCCATCAGGGCGGAAACGTCTTGGTCCTTAAGCATGGTGTGCGGCGCGAAAGCTGTGGCTATCCGCGCGCTAGACCGAAGTAGCCGCCCCAGGGCTGTAGCGCCACATAGCCTTCGATCAGCAAAGCCCCCTCGACGCCGCTGCCCGGAAGCGCTTGTGTGCCGTAATGGTCAGGGGGCAGCGGCCAGTCCACTGCCGTGTCGCTGAAATTGAAGACACACAGCACGCACTGCCCGGCATGGTTGCGCTCAAATGCAAGCACCTGTGGATGCAGGGGCAGCAGCCGCATATCACCATGTACCAGCACCGGGTGCTGCGCACGCCACTCAATCAGGCCGGTATAAAAATTGAGCAAGCTGTGCGGATCGGCGCGTTGCGTGTCGGCAGCCAACGCGAGGTGCTCTGGCGGCAGTGGCAGCCAGGGCGCGTGGCCGCTGAAGCCACCCTGCGCCTGCTGCGCTTGCCAGGGCATGGGCGTGCGGCAGCCATCGCGGCCTTTGAACTCGGGCCACATGGCTTTGCCAAAGGGGTCTTGTAGTTGTTCGAACGCGATGTCCACCTGCGTGAGGCCCAGCTCATCGCCCTGGTAAATACAGGGGCTGCCGCGCAAGCTCATCTGGAAACCTGCGGCCAGCCGCAGCAGGCGCGCATCGGGCTCTGCTCCGCCCCAGCGCGTCGCCACCCGCACCACATCGTGGTTAGACAGTGCCCAGCAGGGCCAACCGTCGCCCACGGTGGCCATGAAGGTATCGAGCAAGCCGTGCAAAAACGTGGCGCTTTTGTTGGTACCCAGCAGGTCGAAGGAATAGGCCATGTGCAGCTTGTCGCCGCCACGCGTGTATTCGGCCATGCGGGCCAGACCGTCGTCATCGCCGATTTCGCCGACCATGGTGCTGCCGGGGTAGTGGTCTAACAGGGTCCGCAACTCTTTCAAAAATCCGATGTTTTCGGGGCGACTTTTGTCGTACACATGGTGCTGCCGGCTGTAGGGGTTGACCGGGTCGACCGAGGCATCTTTTGGGTCGGGTTGGCCACGCCCTGGGTTGTTGCGCAGCGCCTGATCGTGAAAATAGAAATTCGCAGTGTCCAGGCGATAGCCATCCACACCGAGCTCCAGCCAGAAGCGCACATCGTCGAGGATGGCGGCACGCACCTGCGGATTGTGGAAATTTAGGTCAGGCTGTGAGACTAGAAAGTTGTGTAGGTAGTACTGCAGGCGCCGGGTGTCCCACTGCCAAGCGCTGCCACCAAAAATGGAAAGCCAGTTATTGGGTGGCGTGCCATCGTCGCGTGCGTCAGCCCACACATACCAGTCTGCGCGCGGGTTATCGTGGCTGGCACGACTTTCAACAAACCAGGGGTGTTGATCCGATGTGTGCGAAAGCACCTGATCGATCATCACCTTGAGCCCCAGCTTGTGGGCATGGCTCACCAGTTCGCGAAAGTCGCCTAGCGTGCCGAACAGAGGGTCGATGTCGCGGTAGTCGCTGACGTCATAGCCGAAGTCTTTCATTGGACTTTTGAACACTGGCGACAGCCACACCGCATCTGCGCCGAGGGCCGCAACATGCGTCAGCCGCTGAGTTATCCCGGGCAGATCGCCTACTCCATCGCCGTTAGTGTCCTGAAAGGAGCGCGGGTAGATTTGGTAGATGATGCCGCCGCGCCACCAATCGGTTTTTTTAACCCGCGCTGCGGACGCTTGTGTCATGAATGCTGCGGCTCCAAGAGGAAAACCGGCGCTGCGCCGATGGTTGAAAACATTGTAGGCGGGGCGACCGTTTAAGCGACCGCAGTCCAGCGTCCGCCCGCTTGGCTTGAGGCCACCACGGCTTCAATGAACTGCATGCCGCGCAAACCGTCCTCGATGGTCGGCACGTGGCAGGCCAGCGGGTTGGGCGTGCGTTTTTCCCAGCGGGCCTGCAGTTGCTCGGCAAAGTCGGTATAGAGCTGCGCAAAGGCTTCTAAATAACCTTCCGGGTGACCGGCAGGAATGCGGCTGGCATGCGCTGCTGCGGGTCCGGCAGTGGCGCCAGCGCGGGTAATCAATTGCGGCGCGCCGCCCAATGGGGTGAACCACAGCTGATTGGGGTGTTCCTGGCGGAACTCCAAACCCGCTTTGGTGCCATAGACGCGCACCTTCAAGCCGTTTTCATTGCCTGGCGCAACCTGGCTGGACCACAGCATGCCGCGTGCGCCATTCCCATAGCGCATGAGCACATGGGCGTTGTCGTCGAGTTTGCGACCATCTATAAATGTGGACAAATCGGCGCAGACTTCTTGCACCTGTTGGCCACTGATAAAGCGCGCAAGATGTTCGGCATGGGTACCGATGTCGCCCAGCGAACCCCCTGCGCCGGCTTGCGCCGGGTCAACGCGCCATGCGGCCTGTTTTTGGCCAGTCGTTTCGAGCGGAGTGCTTAACCAATCTTGAACATATTCCGCATGCACCAGTCGGATGTCCCCCAAGTCACCCGCTGCCACCATGGACCGGGCCTGCCGCACCATGGGGTAGCCACTGTAGTTGTGGGTGAGCGCGAACAAACAATTGCTAGTGCGCACGGCCGTGACCAGGGCTCGCGCATCGGACAGGGTAGAGCTCAGCGGCTTATCGCAAATCACATGGATGCCCGCTTCCAAAAAAGCAAGCGCAATCGGCACATGCAAGTGGTTGGGCGTGACGATGGATACCGCATCAATGCCGTCAGGGCGCTGGGCCTCAGCCTGCGCCATGGCGCGGTAGTCGCTGTAAGCCCGGTCAGGCGCGATGTGCAGCTCGGCGGCGCTAGCGCTCGCGCGCTCGGCGTCGGCCGACAGGGCACCGGCCACGAGTTCATAGCGGTCGTCCATGCGCGCGGCGATGCGGTGCACGGCACCAATAAAGGCGCCTTGCCCACCGCCCACCATACCTAAGCGGATACGTCGGGCCACGCCCTTGCTGGTGCTTGCTTCGATGGCCATATATCCGTCCTTGTTTACTTGATGCCGAGCATCCGGCGGTTAGCCTTGGTGTCCACTGCGCTACCAGCAAAATCATCGAAGGAACGATCAGCCACGCGAATGATGTGGGCGCGAATAAACACCGCGCCCTCGCGCGCGCCGTCTTCGGGGTGCTTGAGGCAGCATTCCCACTCCAGGACGGCCCAGCCGCTGTAGTCGTAACCGGCAAGCTTGCTGAAGATGCCTTTGAAGTCCACCTGCCCATCGCCTAGCGAACGGAAACGCCCGGCACGCTGCAACCAGGGCTGAAAGCCGCCGTACACGCCTTGCTTGCCGCTGGGGTTGAACTCGGCGTCTTTGACGTGGAAGATCTTGATGCGCTCGTGGTAGTGGTCGATGTATTCCAGGTAATTGAGTTGCTGCAACACAAAGTGGCTGGGGTCGTACAACAGGCAGGCGCGCTTGTGTCCGTGGACGCGTTCTAGAAACATCTCGTAGCTCACGCCGTCGTGCAAGTCCTCGCCGGGATGCACTTCATAGCATACGTCCACGCCCGCATGGTCAAACGCATCCAATATCGGCATCCAGCGCTTTGCTAGTTCGTCAAACGCGGTCTCGATCAAACCGGCCGGGCGTGGCGGCCAGGAATACAAATACGGCCAGGCCAACGCGCCGGAGAAGGTCACGTGCGCAGTCAAGCCCAAATTAGCTGACGCTTTGGCTGCCAGCATCATCTGCTTCACCGCCCACTTCTGACGCAGCGCCGGGTTGCCCCGTACCTCGGGCGCTGCAAAGCCGTCAAAGCCCACGTCATACGCCGGGTGCACCGCCACCAACTGGCCCTGCAAATGCGTTGAGAGCTCGGTGATCTCCAGCCCGTGGCTGGCCAAAATACCTTGCACCTCTTGGCAATAGGTTTTACTCTGCGCGGCTTTTTTGAGGTCAAAAAGGCGTGCGTCCCAGCTCGGAATCTGTACGCCTTTGTAGCCCAGACCCGCTGCCCAGGCGGCAATCGAATCGAGCGAATTGAAGGGCGCGGTATCCCCCGCAAACTGGGCCAGAAAAATTGCCGGTCCTTTGATGGTTTTCATGGTGTCTCCTTGAAATTTGGACAATTCGATGAGGAGCCACTACCTTGGCAGTAGCGCTCGAGTCTATTTTCTACATATTCCTGGTGATCCGAGACCGGCAGGCGGTTACGTTCGCTTTGCATCAGCTGTGCGGCCAAGACTTCCCACGAACGATCGCCGCTATACCAATGGAAAGCCTGCTAAATACTAACTTAATACCTTCATGCCTTCGATGGCATGGGTCGCTTTTCAGCCCCCCGACTCCAACGTATGCCGCGCATGCGTGTCCTGCTTGAGCGTCTGCACCAGTTGCGGCAGTGCCAGCGCAAGTTGCGCCTTCAGAGTGAAGGGCGGGTTGATCAGGAACACACCACTGGCGGGCAGACCGGGGCGCACCGTCTCGCCGGCCTCATCTTGCAATAGTTTGCTGGATTTCACAGTCAGAGTGATGTCCAGCCAACTCTTGCCGGCTTTGTTAGCGAGGGTGCGCAGTTTGCGCGGCAGGTCATGGGCCTCCGGGCGCGGGATGATGGGGTACCAGACCATGTAATTGCCGGTCGCAAAGCGCGTTAAGGCATCGGCCACCATGGCGGCCACGCGGCCATAGTCGCTTTTAATTTCATAGCTCGGGTCGCATAGCAACAGGGCGCGGCGCGAAGGGGGAGGCAGAAATTTTTTCACCGCCTCAAAACCGTCTTCGCGCGCAATCGCCACTTGCCGCCCCACCTCGAGTTGCGCGATATTTGCGGTCAGGGTTTTGCTGTCGGTGGGGTGCAATTCAAACAGCTTAAGTTTGTCGCGCCCGCGCAGCGGCTGCTGGCAGATAAAGGGCGAGCCCGGATAGATCTTCCATTGCCCTGGTGCGTTAAATCCGGCCACCATATCCAGATACTCCTGCACCAGCGGCGCCCAGGGCTGGGTGGGGCTGGTTTGGGCCAGCTTTAGAAAACCTTGGCTTGCCTCGGCACTGGTTTGAGCGTATTCGCCGTCCAGGCGGTACAAACCGGCCCCGGCATGCGTGTCCAGCACGGTAAACGGGGTTTCTTTAAGCGTCATGTGCTTGAGCAGCGCCAGCAAAACCATGTGTTTGAGCACGTCGGCATGGTTGCCCGCGTGAAAAGCGTGTCGATAACTGAACATGGCGGGTATGGTAACCGCCGTGTGTCGCAACGGCAGGCCTTGGCTAGACAATCGCTGTTTTCGCCTTTACCAGTTTTCGTGGACATTTTTTCATCACCTACTTCATTGACTGAAGCCAGTTGGCAATTGCTGCAACACGCGCAGTTTCTGCCGGCCTTGGCCTTGTCGCTGTGGAGTGGTTTGGCGGCGACGCTTCTCGCGTTGGGTGCCAGCGCCTGCATCTTGTCTACTGGTTTGGGGCTACTTACAGACCGCAAGAAGGTTGCGCTACTGCCTGCCATGCTGGCCCTGCCGCATGTTGCCTTCGCGCTGGGCTGCGTCCTCTTGCTGGCCCCGTCGGGTTGGCTGGTACGGCTCTTGTTTGCAGCCTTGCACCCCTGGGCCGAGGCAATGCCCTGGGTGCTGGATGCGCCGCCGCCTTGGCAAAGCACGCAAGACCCTTATGCGCTGGGTTTGGTACTGGTGCTGGTGTGCAAAGAAATTCCGTTTTTGTTGTGGGGCGCATTGGCGCAATTGCAGCGACCTGATGTTGCTCAGGCCTTGCAGGCACAAATGCGAGTCGCCGCCACGCTGGGTTACCACGCGCCAACGGCCTGGTGGCGCGTGGTTTGGCCGCAGTTACTACCGCGCATGGCCGGACCGCTGCTCGCGGTCTGGGCTTACAGCCTGTCGGTCGTAGATGTGGCCTGGATCATCGGGCCGGGCGCTCCGCCTACGCTGTCGGTGCTGGCCTGGCAGTGGCTGCAGGATGCGGACCCGGCTACCCGTGCCCAAGGGCTGGCCGCAGTGTTGTGCTTATTGCTTTGTACCGTGCTGGTGGCAGCCCTGGCCCTCATCCTGTACCGCATGGACTTGGGCTGGCTGGCCCCTGCCCGTTGGACACGTGGCCCGCCGCAAGTGGCAGATGGCTTACCGGTGTGCAACGACGCCAGCAGCGCTGCAATAGGGCGGCGCCTGATTGCGGCCTTGCCCGCCGCTTATGTGCTGGTTGCAGCGGTGCTCTTGTGGGGCAGCGCGGCTGGGGCCTGGCCTTTTCCCCTGTTGTGGCCACAGTCCTGGACGCTGCAAGCCTGGCAGCAAGTGCTGGGCAGTGCCGGGGTACTGGCCACCACCTTGTGGCTGGGTCTGGCCAGTACCGCAACGGCTTTGGCAGTGGCGCTGCTTTGCTTGGAATGTATTGCTGCGCGATGGCACGCCACATTGTTCAGTGCTTCTTACCTGCCATTGGCATTGCCGGCTTTGCTGTGGGCGCTTGGCTTACAGCGCTTATGTATTGCTTTGGGTTGGGATGCTAGCTTGTGGGGTTTGTGGCTGGCGCATAGTTTGAGCGTCTGGCCTTATGTGCTGCTTAGCTTACAAGGTCCATATGCCGCGCTGGACCCGCGCGGGGCGCAGTTGGCGGCTAGCCTGGGCCGCTCGCGTTGGGCGTATTTGTGGCTGGTGCAGTGGCCTTTGCTTCGCTCGGCCTTGGCGGCCGCTTTTGCGGTGGGCTTTGCTGTCAGCGTGGCGCAGTTTTTACCTACCTTGTTTGTCGGTGGAGGGCGCTTTGCGACAGTCACCACCGAGGCAGTGGCATTATCTGCAGGCGGTCAGCGCTCGCTGCTGGCCGCCTATGCTGTTTTGCAATGGCTTTTGCCCGCATGCCTGTTCGCGCTGGCGCTAGTGCTTGGCCGCAAGCGGCGTTTTGCGCAGCCCAGTATTACGCCGCCCTGCAGTTCGCGCGGCCTCGTTTAGGATGCACCGGCTATGCCCAGTTCTTTAGATGGTCTTGCGGCACTTCACCTGCAAGTGCACAGTTTGCGCAGCCCTAGCGCCACATTGGTGGAAGGCCTGGACATAGTGCTGCCCGCCGGTGCGTTACACACCATCATGGGGCCCAGCGGTTCGGGTAAATCCAGCCTGCTGGCGGCGGTGTGCGGCACGCTGCCGCCGGCCATTCAATTCCAAGGCACTGTGCACGTGTTGGGACAGCGTGTGGATGTGTTGCCTACGCGTGAGCGGCGCATTGCTTTGCTCTACCAGGATGATTTGTTGTTTGCGCACATGACAGTGCGAGAAAACCTGTTGTTTGCTGTAGCCCCCTGGCCACGGGCGGCGCGCGAGGCGCAGGTGGCGCAAGCCTTAGACGAAGTGGAGCTGGCCGGTTTCGCACATGCTGACCCGGCTACCTTGTCGGGCGGTCAGCGCGCACGCGCGGCCTTGGCGCGTGCGTTACTTGCGCAGCCGCAGGCATTGATGCTCGACGAACCCTTTGCAAAACTCGATGTCGCGCTGCGCCAGCGTACGCGCGCGCTGGTGTTTGACGCAGTGGCGCGGCGCGGTATCGCGGCCATCGTGGTGACGCATGACCCGGCCGATATTGCCGACATCGAGCGTGTAACGCATTTGCGCGCACCCTGAGCCTGCGCAAGTTGTCATCGCTTGCACCGACAATGCCGCTATGTTGGACCGCTTTACTACCCGCCTGATACGCCCGGCTGTGCAAGCACTGGCGCGCCCGCTGGTGCACTTGGGTATTTCGGCCAATCACATTACTTGGGCCGGATTTATCTTGGGTTTGCTCGCCGCTACTTCGGTGGCCGCACAAGCCTGGATGGCAGGCCTGGTGCTGCTGCTGTGTTCGCGCTTGTGTGATGCGCTAGATGGTGCGGTGGCTCGCTCCAGCGCTGGTGCCACGGCCGTTGGCGGCTTTTTAGATATTGCTTTGGACTTTGTGTTTTACGCCCTGATGGTGTTGGCCTTTGCAATCGCCGATCCGTCGCGCAATGCCTTGCCCGCGGCGGTGCTGCTTACCGCCTTCGTAGGAACCGGAAGCAGTTTTCTGGCCTTTGCAACACTAGCCGCGCAGCGCGGTTTGCACAATCCGCAATACCCGGACAAATCCTTTTATTTTTTGGGCGGCTTGACGGAAGCTACAGAGACGTTGGCGCTCTTTTGTGCCATGTGTGTGTGGCCGGATTATTTCGCCCCGCTGGCCTACGGATTTGCAGCTTTGTGTTTCGTCACCTGGATGGGCCGCATCGCAATCGGCGTGCAGTTGCTGGCCGATGCGCCGGCACGTCCGCAGCAACAAGTCGCACACCAAGACAAGCTTTCTGCAAAGCTAGGGCAGGATACCGGTGTTTAGCGCACGCATGCTTTGGCGCTTGGCTCTGGGCGCCATGCTGCTGCTCGCGCTGGCCGGTATTTTGCAAGGCGCTGAATGGTTCAGCCTAGCGCGCTTGCAAGCGCAGTACCAGGAGTTGCAGGCCTGGCATGCGCAAGCGCCATGGACTGTGCGTGCTGCGTTTTTTGTGCTTTATGTGCTGTTGGCCAGTGCCGCAGTACCCGGTATTGTGGTCTTGACTTTGGCCGGTGGCGCGGTGCTGGGCTTTGGCTGGGGTTTACTCTTGGTCTCGTTTGCTTCCAGCCTGGGCGCAACGCTGACTTTGCTGGTAGTGCGCCATGTGCTGGCCGCTGGTTTGCCCGCTTATATGGGGCCGAGCATGACGCGGCGTTTGGGTCGCATGACACGAGGCTTGGAGCGGGAAGGCGTTTTTTATTTGCTTAGCTTGCGCCTGATACCCCTGGTGCCATTCGGGGCCATCAATGTGTTAATGGGTTTGACACGCATGCCAGCTTGGCGCTTCTATGTGTTCAGCCAATTGGGTATGTTGCCAAGCACCATGATTTATCTGCAAGCCGGGAGCCAGTTGGCGGATTTGAAATCGGTGTCGGAAGTGTTGCAGCCGCAAGTGGCGGCCCTTTTAATTCTCTTGGCGCTGGCTTTGGCTTGCACTCCGTGGTTGACGCGTCGCACGCTGGGCTGGCTGCGCAGGCGTTCAGTGAGTGCACGCTGGACTCGACCGGCGCGCTTTGATTACAACCTGATCGTCATCGGCGCCGGAGCGGGTGGTTTGGTCTCGGCCTATGTGGCCGCGCATGCGCAGGCTCGCGTGGCTTTGGTGGAAGCTGGGGAGATGGGCGGCGATTGTCTCAATCGTGGCTGCGTGCCCAGTAAAGCCTTGATTCAAAGTGCCCGCGTTGCGCACCAGGCGCGGCAAGCACATGGCTTTGGTGTAACGACCGGGCCGGTGCAGGTGGACTTTGCTGCCGTTATGCAGCGTGTGCGCAGCATCATCGCCGCTATCGCGCCGCACGACAGCCCAGAGCGTTACCGCGCCATGGGCGTGGATGTGTTGCAAGCCTATGCCTATATCGTTGATCCTTGGACGGTGGAACTGCGCCGCACCGGCCAGCCGCCCGAGCGCATTAGCGCGCGCAGCATCATCCTGGCCACCGGATCGCAGCCGCATGTGCCCGATATTGCAGGATTGCAGGACAGCGGCTTTGTGACCACAGATACGCTGTGGGATACCTTGGAGCAAGCTGGCACGCTACCCCGTCGCGTTGCCATCGTAGGTGGCGGACCGGTGGGCTGCGAATTGGCACAGGCCTTAGCGCGCTTGGGTGCGCAGGTGAGCTTGGTGGAAGTCGCGCCTGCATTGTTGGCGCAAGAAGATGCTGATGTCAGCGCCCTGGTGCAGGCGGCATTGCGCGCGGATGGTGTGCGCGTGTTCACTGCGCATCAAGTTCTGCGCTGCGAGACTTTGCCGTTGCATGCGGGTGCCGACAAACTGCTGGTGCTGCGCCAGCACCTTCAGGCATCCCTTGCCGCGTCCGATGCGCACATGGCAGCGGCGGTGCAAGGCGATGCATTTGCACTGCCCTACGACCTGCTAATTTGCGCTACCGGACGCAAGGCAAGGCTGAGCGGTTTTGGCTTGGAAGATTTGGGCATTACCGATGATGCGCTCTTGCAAACCAACGATTATTTGCAAACCCTGATTCCCTCGATTTACGCCGCAGGTGATGTGGTGGGCCCTTATCAATTTACCCATGCTGCTGCGCATCAGGCTTGGTATGCGGCGGTGAATGCCTTGCTAGACGGTTGGGGCGCCATGCGGCCGGACTACAGTGTGCTGCCCACTGCGGTGTTCGTAGCGCCGGAAGTGGCGCGCGTAGGCCTCAATGAGCAGCAGGCGCAAGCGCGTGGCTTGGCCTATGAAGTCAACCGTTTTGAACTAGCTGGCCTGGACCGTGCCCTGTGTGACGCAGCGCATGGCGCATTGCCTGCTGGTTTTGTCAAGGTGCTCACCGTGCCGGGCCGCGATACCGTGCTAGGTGTCTCCATCGTCGGCGAGCATGCGGCCGAGTTGCTTGCACCTTATGTACTGGCCATGCGTCAGGGACTGGGTTTGAAAGCGATTTTGAGCACTATCCACATTTATCCCACGCTCAGCGAGTCGGCAAAGCATCTGGCGGGCCAATGGCAGCGCGCGCATTTACCCGCTGCCGCTATGCCTTGGTTGGCGCGCTGGAACCGCTGGCGGCGCGGCTAATCGCGCCGCGGCACAATCTGGCGGTATGCAAACAAGTTCCGGCCCTATCTTGCGCGACCTGGTGCTGGTAGGCGGTGGGCATAGCCATGTAGCGGTGCTCAAATCTTTTGGTATGCAGCCATTGGTGGGTTTGCGTATTACGCTGGTGTGTACCGATGCGCATACGCCGTATTCGGGCATGTTGCCCGGTTATGTAGCCGGCCACTACGACTATGACGAAGTCCATCTCGATCTCGTGCGATTGTGTGCCTACGCCGGTGCCCGTTTTGTTCGTGCGCAAGTCGTGGGCATAGACCGAGAGGCGCGGCAGGTTCTGCTACATGGACGCCCGCCATTGGACTATGACGTGCTGGCCATCAATACAGGCTCGACGCCGCAGGTGACGCAGTTGCAAGGCGCTGCGGACCATGTCATACCCGTCAAGCCGATTGCGGCATTTAACGCGCGCTGGTTGCAACTACTTGCCAGCGTACGCGCCGGACAGGGTCCCCATCAAATTGCAGTGGTGGGCGCGGGTGCCGGTGGGGTAGAGCTGTTGCTGGCGATGCAATTTCGTTTGCAGGTCGAGTGCAAGGCGCTGGGCATTGCATCGCCCCGATTTGCATTGTTCTCGGCTGCAAGCGCTATCTTGCCGACGCACAACGCGGGTGTACGCGCGCGCTTTATGGCCACTTTGCAAGCGCGCGGGGTGCAAGTGCATCTGGGTGCGCGGGTGCAGGCGGTCAACGCCAAGGGGGTGCAGCTGGTGCGCAGTGTCGCTGCGAGTTCTGCGGCGGCAAATGCGCAGCGCATCACAAATCAAAACGTTGGTCTTGCATCAAGCTCGGCCTCTAGGCTAGAACAAGTGAACGCCGATGCGATGTTCTGGGTCACCCAGGCATCCGGTGGCAGCTGGCTGGCGTCCACCGGCTTGGCGCTCGATGCAGATGGCTTTGTACGCGTCAATCGGTTCTTGCAGTCGGATACCGACGTGCGTATTTTTGCAAGCGGCGATGTGGCGGCCTTTGGACCGCACCCTTTGGAAAAAGCGGGCGTGTTTGCGGTACGCATGGGTATGCCGCTGGCAATCAATCTGCGCCATGCTTTATGTGGTCTACCCTTGAAGGCTTACCGGCCGCAAAAGCGCTGGCTGGCCTTGATAAGTACCGGCGACCGCTATGCGATCGCCTCGCGCGGTATGTTGGGCTTTGCCGGCGCCTGGGTCTGGCGTTGGAAAGACCATATTGACCGGCGCTTTATGCAGCGCTTTTCAGATCTGGGCGTTACCGCGATGGCGCCCCTGGCAGCGGGCACGCCTACGCTGGCGCATTTTGCCGATTTGGACGCCCAAGAACGCGAACAGGCGCAACAGGCGCAGGCCATGCGCTGCGGTGGCTGCGCCGCCAAAGTGGGTGCTGGTGTGTTGAGTCGGGCCTTGTCAGGCTTGCAGACTTTGCAAAACCCGGACGTGCTGATTGGTCTGTCAGCGCCCGACGATGCGGCACTGGTGCGCATTCCAGCAGGCAAAGCGCAGGTGCAAACCGTAGATTTTTTCCGCGCTTTTATTGACGACCCCTATCGCTTCGGCCAAATTGCAGCTAACCATGCGCTGGGTGACATTTTTGCCATGGGTGCCACGCCGCATACAGCCACGGCAATAGCGGTAGTGACGCCGGGCTTGGACCGGCAGACCCAAACGCTGTTGTCGCAGCTCATGGCCGGTGCGGTGCAGGTACTGAATGCCGCGGGCTGCGCGCTGGTGGGCGGCCACAGTGGTGAGGGACCGGAGTTGTCGCTCGGCTTTGCCATTAATGGCCTGGTGGATGTGGATGCGCAAGGCCAGCCGGTGCAATTGATGCGCAAAACCGGTGCACAGTCCGGTGACGCATTGATTTTGACCAAACCCCTGGGCACCGGCACCTTGTTTGCGGCCCATGCGCTGGGCCGCGCCCGTGGGCGCTGGGTCGAGGCCGCGCTGGATAGCATGGCGCAATCGAGTCAGGCTGCTGCTAACGTATTGGCGCAGTTTGGCGTCCGTGCTTGTACCGACGTAACCGGTTTCGGCTTACTCGGTCATTTGGTGGAGATGTTGCAAGTCCAAGCCTTGGGCGCGCAGTTGCAGCTCTCAGCACTACCCGTGTTGGACGGCGCACTTGAGTGCATGCAAGACGGTATTTTCAGCTCATTGCACAGCAGTAATGCGCAGCGTGGGTCTGCTATCGCAAACCCCGACCTTGGCTCTGGGGCATCAAAATCTTCGACGCCAAATCATCCTATGCGCCAAGCTTTGCTATTTGATCCGCAAACCGCAGGTGGACTACTCGCTAGCGTTCCTTGGAAGCAGGCACAGGCTTGCGTACAAGCCCTCAAAGCGCATGGTTACGTGCATAGCGCGGTGATAGGAAGAGTGTGTGTGACATCCGATTTCAAAGCGCCGGTCGCGCTCGTGGAACAATAGGGGCATGACGCAAGAATTAGCGCCACCCTCTGCAGACTCTGTGGTCACGGGTGAAGAAGCCAGGGCTTTGGGTGCCCAACCCGCCACGCGCCCTTATCGGCGGCCGGAACATTTGGTGCTATGGGGCCTGGGCCCGGCACATCTGCGTTTGCTGGAATATTTCAAGCGCAATCCTTTGCCGCATGTGCGCATCACGGTTTTGTCCCAGCAGGCCCAGACTTTTACGCCGCGCAAACTGGCGCGCTATGTGGCCAATGAACTCACGCTGGCCCAATGCATGAACGATGCCGAACCCTTGCTGCAGCAAGCCGGCCTGCAGTGGACCGGACGCCAAGGGCGTGGCCTCAATGTGGTGTCGCGCACCGTATTACTTGATGATGGGCAAACCCTGAGCTACGACGTCTTGTCCATCAATACCGGGCCATTGCCGCACCGGGAGGCGATAGAGGCGGCAATGCCGGGCGCGCGTGAGCATGGCTTATTTGTCCCTCCTCTTGAAGGCTTTGTCCATATCTGGCCCAAAGTCTGCGGTTTGGGCCGCACGCGTGCGTTGCGCATGGCAGTGATCGGGCCTGGCATTGAAAGCTTTGAACTCGCCTTGGCTGTGCGCCAGCGCATGCCAACGGCTGCGGTGACGTGGATCATCGGCCCGCACCATGGTCAAGACAGTGGTCATAGCGAGGCTTTGCACCAGCGTATGCTGCAACTATTACGCGAGCAGCGGGTAACCGTACTGTACGAAAACGTTGCTGCTTTTACGCGCGATGATGTGCTTCTCTCCAGTGGAGCGCTATTGGCCTGCGATGTACCGATCCTGGCGCTTTCGCGATCGCCTGCCGGATGGCTTGCTACCAGCGGCCTGACCTTGCAGGCGGAGGGCGCGGGGGTAGAGACCGACGCGCAGGAGCGCAGCATCAGTCACCCGGAAGTCTTCCATGTGTGGCGCGATAGTGCGGTGCTTGCATCGAATGTGCATGCGTTAATGCGGTCGGCACCCACCAAATTGCAGGCTGCGCCAGTAAAAAGTGCGCAATTTATCTACGCAGGTGCTAGCCACGCCTTGTGGGCTTGGCGTGGGCAATTCCTGCAGGGGCGTACGGTGGCTTGGTTAAAGAAATTCTTGAAAATCTAATCACCATTTTTTTGATGGAGGTATGCGATGGATGCTATCGAAACCCAACCCGCCGACGCACCGGACCTGCCGCAGCGCAAAGTCGATGCCCTTTTGCAGCATTACGGGCTGAGCCATGAGCATCCCATCAATGAGCTGATCCATTTTTTTGCCATCCCGGCCATCATGCTGAGTTTGGTGGGTTTGCTGTTTGCTTTGCACCCGTTGGCCGCGCTAGCGTCGATTGCCGTGAGCATGGTGTATTACGCGCGTCTGTCATGGCCTTTTACGATTTGTATGTTGCTGATCTGGTCTGTTTTGTTGGCGGTGGTGGATGCATTGCATGTGCACGGCCTTCTGGTGCCCGTCAGTGTTCTGATTTTTGTGGTCGCCTGGATTTTTCAATTCATCGGGCACCACCTCGAAGGAAAGAAGCCTTCGTTCTTTGAAGATGTGCAGTACCTGCTGGTCGGACCCCTATTTGTCTTGAGCAAAGCTTTCGAACGCATGGGCTTGCGCTGGTAAGTTCGATGGCGCTGCGTCTTTTTGCATTTTTTCGCACTGCTAACTATCAGGTAGTAGGCTGATGGCGCGGGTGGCGGTGCTAGGCGCCGGTTTTGTAGGTTTGTCGTCGGCGTTTCACTTGATGCGTGATGGCCATGAAGTGACCTTATACGAACCGCTGGGAGCCGCCGGAGGGGCCTCTTTTGGCAATGCCGGCACTTTTGCCAATTACGCTTGTATCCCGGTAAACAACCCGACGGTGTTTCGCGACCTACCTCGTTATCTGTTTTCAAGCCAAAGCCCATTGCGGGTGCGCTGGGCCCATCTTTTTTCTCTTGCCCCATGGTTGGCGCGCTTTTTATGGCATTCCACACCCAGCCGCTATACCGAGACGGCCACGGTCTTGTCACATCTGCTAGCCCGCGCCCAAAGCGGCTATGACGCGATGGTTGCCGAGGCTGACTTAAGCCGCTTCATACGGCCGCAGGAATGTTTGTATCTCTATTCAAGCGCGCAGGCATTTGACGGCGCCCGTGAAACTTTGGAATTGCGCCGCCGTTTAGGGGTTTCATCCGAAATTCTTGATGCTGCAGCAATTGCGGAACTAGAGCCGCAATTAAGTCCGATTTTTCATCGTGGCGCCTTGTTTGGCGGATCTTGGCATTTGAGCGATCCGTCTGCGTTTTTGCATGCTTTGCTGGCCTATTTGCAGGGCAAAGGCCTGCTCGTCCATTCCTTAGCGGCGCAGACATTGCGAGCGGACGCGCATGAGGTCCGGGTGCGTGGGGTCGGCCATGAAGCGGCTTACGATTACCTGGCCCTATGTGCCGGTGTGCATTCCAAAACGCTCGCCGCGCAGTGCGGTGACGATGTGCCACTGCAGGCCGAGCGCGGCTACCATCTGATGTTTCCGGGCAGCAGCGCTTTAATTTCGCGTCCGGTAGGTTGGGCCGAACGGGGTTTTTATATGACCCCGATGGCGCAGGGCATCCGCGTTGCCGGCACAGTGGAAATAGCAGACCTGGCGCCGCAGATGCATCCCGGACTGTTGCAGTTGCTTGACTTCGCATCCCATCGCGCCTTGCCGGGATTGGGGACGGCGCAAAACCCCTGGCTGGGATTTCGCCCTACGCTGCCCGATGGCTTACCTGTATTGGGTCGATCGCGTGACAGCGGCCGTGTACTGTATGCCTTTGGACACCAGCATATAGGCCTGACTTTGGGCGGAGTGAGTGGAGGTGTGGTGGCCGACTTGGTGGCGGGTCGGGATCCGGTAATGGATTTGCAGGCTTTTAGCGCAAGCAGGTTTTAGCACCCCATTTAAGCGCTGCGGATTCAATGGGTAGAAGCTTGCCCTTGGCTGGGCAGACCCATTGCCTGGCCTGAAGATCCTAGCCCTTTGCTCTTAAGGTCCGCGGATTGGGTACGTGGCTGGGAGCCTGCATGGTCATTGGACTCGGTCTTATAAATTCTTTCGATCAGGCCCTCTGCCATCAAGGTGCGCATTAAGTCTTTGACATCACCCAAGGACGTTAGGCTGCGTATTAATGTGCCTGTTGACGTCTGGCCATTGATGCACCACAAGAGCGTACGCATGCGTCTGGGCATCCCGGAGTTCATATCTCTCAGTGAATCAAGTCCCTTGGGTGTTTTGGCAAATACAGACATGTTTTCTCCCAAGTAAATTATGTGATGAATCTCCAAAGATTCAAAAATATTGTATCAAATATATATAACAATTACCAAATCTTACTTTTAAAACAATAAAATTTATAAAAAATTAAAATAACGATTTATTTAAATATACTTCGCACTTAGAGCGGATTCATCTGCTGTACTTGTATTTACGCTAAAAACGCCTTGCCCAATTAGATGAATCCAAGGCTTGAAACCACCGGGCATACGCGAAACTGCATCGCAAAAGCGGCGAATTCCTTAAAGTGACATGCGCCGGCACAAGCAAGCGGCCGCCAGGGGTCTAAGCCTGTGCGCTGTCACCACTCTCCATCAAAGCACCAAAATCTTGGATGAGCCGGTCAGGTTTGCTATCGGCAATTACTTGCCCCATGTTGTAACCATAGGGAACCGCCCAGACTGCGACGCCGGCATTACGCGCGGTGGCAATATCGATGCTTGAGTCGCCAACAAACAAAACCTTATCCGGATGGAGGTTGAACATCTCCAAACAGGCAATGACCCCGTGTGGATGGGGCTTTTTAGTCGGTAGCGTGTCGCCGCTGATAACGCGGTCAAACATGGCTGTCAAACCATGTGCATCGAGTACGGTTTGCGTGTACGCACCCTCCTTATTGGTCACTACGCCTAAGCGAACCCCTTGCGCCTTAAGGTGGACTAAAGCTTGCATCACTTTTGGATAGCAGTGGCTGCGTGTGCCGCAACGGGCGCGGTAATGGGTTTTAAACACTGCGGCGATTTCAGGCAGTGTTGTCGAATGGCGAATCGTATCCGCGCTGACATTTTGCACAAAAGCGAGTGCCTGAATGAGCAACTCCAAAGTCCCGTGACCTATCCAGTCATTGACTTGGCTTTGGGCGACGCCAGAAAATCTGAAGTGTTGCAAGGTATCGTTCACCGCATCGCAAATTTCCGGTGCAGTCTCGACCAAGGTGCCATCCAGGTCGAATAGGATCAGTTCGTAGCGTTTCATGCTGCGCGCTTCTTTCGCTCCATCATGCGCCAGATGAAAGGGGTGAAGATAAGCTGCATGGCCAGCTCCATTTTTCCGCCCGGCACGACAATGGTGTTGGCGCGACTCATGTAGCTGCCGTCAATCATGCTGCGCAGGTATTGAAAGTCGATGCCTTTGGGTTTGGAAAAACGGATGACCACCATGCTCTCATCGGGCGAAGGTATGTCGCGACTGATAAAGGGGTTACTGGTATCGACCATGGGCACGCGCTGAAAGTTGACATGCGTGTGCATAAACTGCGGGCAGATGTAGTTCACATAATCGGGCATGCGACGCAAGATGGTGTCGGTCACAGCCTCGGTGCTGTAACCTCGCTTGGACTTGTCGCGCCACAGTTTTTGAATCCATTCCAGGTTGATAACCGGCACCACGCCGATAAGCAAATCCGGGTGCTTAGCGATATTGACTTCTGGCGTTACCACCGCGCCATGCAGGCCCTCATAGAACAGCAAGTCGGTGCCTGCCGCGACGTCTTCCCATGGAGTAAACGTACCTGGCTCCTGCTTGAAGGGCGCGGCTTCCTCGTGGTCATGCAGATATTTACGCTGCTTACCTGTGCCCGATTTGGAATAGGCTGCAAACAACGCCTCGAGCTCAGAAAACAAATTATTTTCCGGCCCGAAATGGCTAAAATTTTTATTCCCTTTGGCCTCAGCTTCGGCTAGACGCATCTTCATTTCTTTGCGGTCATAGCGGTGAAAACTATCGCCCTCGATGATGGCTGCATTAACCCCTTCGCGGCGAAAAATATTTTCAAACGTACGCGTCACTGAGGTGGTGCCTGCACCGCTGGAGCCGGTGATGGCGATGATGGGATGTTTTTCTGACATGAGAACTTTCTGAATTAAAAAATCTCAAAAGCGGAACAAGCTGCGCTCGGCGAACAAGGGGTTATGTTCCTCGGTTTGCGCCGGTTCGCGGTGGTAACGCTCGATGCGCTCGACTTCATTGCGCGACCCGAACACCAGCCCAATGCGCTGATGCAGCGATGTAGGTGCCACGTCCAATACCGCCTTCTCCCCAGTGCTGGCACGGCCTCCGGCCTGCTCCATGATCATGCCCACCGGATTGGCCTCATAGAGCAGACGCAGGCGACCGGCTTTGCTGGGGTCCTTGGTGTCGCGCGGGTACATAAACACGCCGCCGCGCATCAAGATGCGGTGCGCCTCGGCCACCATGCTGGCGATCCAGCGCATATTGAAATCTTTGCCACGCGCCCCGGTTTTCCCCGCTAGGCACTCATCGACATAGCGCGTAACTGGCGCTTCCCAGAAGCGGCTGTTGGATGCGTTGATGGCAAATTCATGGGTGTCTGGCGGAATTTGGATATTGCGGTGGGTGAGCATGAACTCTCCCAGATTCGGGTCCAAGGTAAAGCCCTGCACGCCATTGCCCAGCGAAAGCACCAGCATGGTGGTCGGCCCGTAAATGGCATAACCAGCCGCTACTTGACGGGTTCCGGCTTGCAAAAAATCCGCCTCCTGCACGTCGCGCCCGTCCTCTGGTCCCCCGTAGCACCGAGAAGATACTG
>Ga0214919_10003303_pt1 | contig 24526 bp, 26 predicted proteins | sample LL1503_MetaG_FD_177994 | JGI IMG/M metagenome (GOLD analysis project Ga0214919, IMG submission 177994) | Freshwater microbial communities from Lake Lanier, Atlanta, Georgia, United States - LL-1503 | ecosystem: Environmental > Aquatic > Freshwater > Lake | place: USA: Georgia | collected... | reverse complement strand
ATACCAAATAATGTGGTTATTTTTGCTGTCCTCGGCCTACTTATAGCCGATGGTCCCGTAGTTCAATGGATAGAATAGGTGTTTCCTAAACACTAGATCCAAGTTCGATTCTTGGCGAGACCACAACTTATTAATTTTATTCCCCCTTATCTCTAGCCCAGCGCCTTACATCATACATAATAGAGTTAAAGGAGTGGTCTTTATCTATCCAATTTAAAAAAGTATTCAGGGCCTTGCCTAAAGGGCTTAAGGTATTGGTTAAACTATTCTTTCCTATTACACTACTAATGGTTTCTTTCTTATTTCCAAAATAATAAGTTGTTGGACGCTTCATTAAAAGGAAGTCGTTTAATAAATATTGCATCATCACATTACCTGTATTGTCTATTGAAATAGCTACTTCTAAAAAATATATACTTAATGTTTTTAGCTTACTAAAAAATAGTTGTCGTAGCAAGGCATAAAAAAATCCTACAGGTGTAGTAAAAATTAATAACAGAATAGCAATGCAAAAAAGTAAGAAACTTTTAAATAAACTCATGGTTGGTTCTTTTTTCATAAAAATATTTTTTAGATCGTTTTCTACTTAGAAAATAGCAGGGAGTTTGATTCAGATTTGCTTTGCGGTAAATTCATTAGAACCCTTTCTAGTAAAGCATTTCAAGCTACTTCTTAAAAGTAAAAATAAAATTTGGAAGAGACTATTTTATTTATACATTAGTTGTATAAAAAAAGAAAATATGAAAAACAAAGCACTACTTGTAGGTATCAATAAATACCCCGATCCTAGAAATGAATTAAGAGGCTGTGTGAATGATATTTTAGATATGGAGCATTTTATTGCAGAAACAAATAAAATCTATCCCAAAGAAAACATAAAAAAATTAACAGATAAGCAAGCCACTAAAAAAGGAATCATCACAAATTTAAAATGGTTAATAGAAGGCGCAGAACCTGGAGACCAGTTATTATTTCATTATAGTGGACATGGAGCACAGGCGCCTACCAAATTTAATTCCTTAGAAAAAGATGGGCTAGATGAAATTATTTGTCCTTATGATTTTGATGGAACTAATAATACAAGTTTAAGAGATAAAGAATTTGCACAGCTATTTGCAGCCATACCCAAGGGCGTGCATTTTGTATGGATATCGGATAGCTGTCATGCCGAGGATTTATCTAGAGACCCTTTTAAGGTAGATGAAGAAGACTTTAATGCAAATAATACCCATTACCGATTTTTTACAGGTCTACCACACTATGAGCAAGGATTAGATGAAGAAGAGCAGAAGACTGATATTACTATTGGAGGCATTGCCCCCATTATTAACCCACTCAATGGGGCTTTATTAAGCGCTTGCCAGTCGCATGAGCTAAGTGCCGATACGTACATCAATAAAAGGTTTATTGGGGCCTTTACGCATTACTTAATTGAAAACTTAAATAAGTATAGTGGTAATAAAAATATGCGCTCCATTATTGGGCTCGTAAATAAGGACCTCGAAAAAAATGGATATGACCAAAACCCTCAAAGTGAGGGTCTGCTAGAGAATAAATTTTTCTTTTTATAAGAATACTTTAAAAATAGAATAATGAAAAATGAAAAACACTTTATGAGAACTAAGCATATTTATTTAGGACTAGTTATTTTAATGTTGGGGGTTTTTGCTGTTGGGGCTGCGCGGGCGCAGCCCCAACAGCCTTCCTATAACCAAGGCCTACTCTCAAAACTTATTGAAATAAAATATACATCGGAACTATATTTAAGTTCAGCAATTAAACAAGGCTTAAGTAAAGACAGCGCCCTTGCCAATTACAATACCCTACGGTGGAAGCTAGATGGTTTTGTGTATCAATTAAGCGCCGATATGATTGCAGCCAATAGCCCCCGTAAAATGAAATTATTAAATGCTTGGTGTTTGGAAGAACATGCTAATGCTGCTAATAATATTGATAATTTTAAAAAGAGGAATAAGAATAATGATGAATTGAATTATAGTATTAAGACAAACAAGTTTATTAAGAAAAAAATTAAAGTGTATACAGGGGCCTTAACTGAAATTGAAAATTTCTATGAAATTCAAATACTCCCTTTTTTATACAAAAACGATAGAACAATTAATCTCATCACCAATGTATTTTATTTATTGAAGGACTCTTACACCATCGTAAATGCCATTAGCGATATGAAAACACAAAAAACTATGGCCCTCATTGAGCTACTGGATCATACAAGGTTATTAAGCCCTGGGGAATTAATGAAAATAGGGAAGTAAGAGATGTAAGGGTAAGATATATTCAACTCTGCCCTAGTTACCCCATTTTTGCCTCATAATTAGCGGAATAAATAAAGGCGCTTCTATAAAATACCTGCGAAACAGTCGCTTGGGTTCTTGCATAAACCTATACAACCACTCTAAGCCGGCTTTTTGGACCCATTTAGGCGCTCTTTTAGCCAGGCCAGCCATTACTTCAAAAGCGCCCCCAATACCCACCATTAGGGTGGCATTTAAGGCATGTTTATTTTCAGCAATCCAAATGTCTTGTTTAGGGGCGGTAAGGCTAACTAGTAAAACATCGGGGGAAGCAGCATTTACCGCGCTAATCATTTTATCATTCTGCTCATCTGTAAATACAGCCATAAAAGGAGGCACATATACCCCCACCACTTTGGCCTGTGGAAACTTATTTAAAATAATATCTTTTAATTTATCCCCCACCCCAGGCGATGCCCCCAATAAAAAAATACTAAAATCATTCTTGGCACAAAGAGTCACTAAATTAGGAAGTAAATCAAGCCCAGTAATACGCTCCAAAATGGGTGTATTTAAAAAAGAGGCTGCCCATTTTAAAGGAACCCCATCGCATAGTACATAATTGGCATTATTGTAAATATTTTTGACCTGCTCGCTTTTAACTGCAGCCATAACCGAATTTACAGGCGTAATGCAAACCTGCTTTTTTTGTTTATGCAAGATGTGCTGGGTAAAAGCAGCCAATAAATTATCATTAGAGATGCTACTAATTTGAATCCCTAATATGTTTACCTTTTGATGCATGTACAAATATAGGAAATAAAAAAACCACCGAGTGGGTGGTTTGTGATTAATTTAGAAGCATGCTTTTCCTAATCTAAAACTTATTTATAACTTCCTCAATCGTCCTTCTTATACCATCTTCTAGTTTTATTGATGGCTTCCAACCCAAATTATTAATTTTAGTAGTATCTAATAATTTACGAGGTGTGCCATCGGGTTTTGTAGTATCAAATTCTAATGTACCCTTATAACCGACTTCGCTTGCTATTGTTTCAGCAACTTGCTTGATAGAAACATCAGAACCCCATCCAATATTAACATGGCCAGCTTCATTATAATTTCTTAATAGAAAATAACATGCATCTGCTAGATCATCCACGTGCATAAATTCACGACGCGGCATACCTGTTCCCCAAATTACCACACTTGGATCGTTGTTGTTTTTAGCTAGAATTATACGACGTATTAATGCCGGAAGTACATGTGAATTTTCTGGATGATAATTATCATTAGTACCATATAAATTAGTTGGCATTGCAGAGATAAAATTACATCGATATTGTGCTCGATAGCTATCACACATTTCAATACCAGCAATTTTAGCAATTGCATAGGGCTGATTGGTGGATTCTAAATTGCCACTAAGCAAATATTCCTCTTTTAATGGCTGTGGCGCCATTTTAGGATATATACAAGATGAGCCAAGGAATAATAACTTCTTAACCTTATTCAAATAGGCTGCATGAATAATATTTGCCTCAATCATTAAGTTATCATATATGAATTCAGCACGGTAAGTATTGTTTGCTTTAATACCACCTACTTTCCCAGCCGCGTGAATTACATGATCCGGCTTTTCTAATACAAAGAAGTCATTCACTGCTTGTTGATTTCTTAAATCCAACTCACTAGAAGTTCTAAAAACTAAATTATTAAAACCCTCAGCTACTAATTTTCGTTGTAACGCAGAACCTACCATACCCCTATGTCCTGTAATATATATTTTAGCAGCTTTGTCCATGATTAAATTTTAAACTATTCGCTTTCTTTGGTTACCGAATAGCCATTCTGTTTAAGCAATAACTCTTTCTTAAATATTTCAAGGTCACTTGCAACCATTTCTTTTACTAAAGCAGCTAAATCATATTTAGGTTTCCAACCCAATTTAGTCATGGCTTTAGTAGGGTCACCCATTAATAAATCAACCTCTGTAGGACGGTAATATTTAGGATCTACTTTAACAACCACTTGACCTTCTTTTAAATTGTAGCTTCCTGTATTCTTAATCACATATCCTTCTTCCTTATCATCACTGCCTTTAAATCCAAGCGCAATGCCTAATTCAGCAAAGGTCATTTTTACAAATTCACGAATAGTAGTAGTAATACCTGTAGCCAAAACAAAGTCCTCCGGTTTTTCTTGTTGAAGCATTAAGTACATACCCTCAATATAATCTTTCGCGTGTCCCCAATCTCTTTGTGCTTTTAGGTTTCCTAAGTATAAGCAATCATCTAAGCCTAAAGCAATGCGCGCAGCGGCACGCGTTACTTTACGAGTTAAAAATGTTTCGCCGCGTTGAGGAGATTCATGGTTAAATAAAATACCATTACAGGCATACATACCATAGGCTTCTCTGTAATTCACCGTAATCCAATATGCGTATAATTTAGCAACACCATAGGGAGAACGCGGATAGAAAGGTGTAGTTTCTGATTGAGGTACTGCTTGTACTAAACCATATAGTTCAGAAGTAGATGCTTGGTAGAATTTTGTCTTTTTAGTAAGGCCTAATAATCTAATTGCTTCTAAAATTCTTAATGTGCCAATCCCATCCACATTGGCAGTATATTCTGGTTCTTCAAAACTAACTTGCACATGACTCATTGCACCCAGGTTGTAAATTTCATCAGGCTGGACTTCCTGAATAATTCTAATAAGGTTCGTGCTATCGGATAAATCACCATAATGTAAATGAAGATGTCTGTCTGGGATATGTGGATCCTCATAAATATGATCAATCCTTTGAGTATTAAACAAAGAGGACCTTCGTTTAATGCCATGCACTTCATAACCTTTGTTGAGCAAAAACTCAGCTAAATAGGCGCCGTCTTGGCCTGTAATACCTGTTAGTAGGGCTTTTTTCATTCTATTAATTCTAGGATATAAAATTAAGGTTTTTCTAGGACGAGACGTAAAACTATTTCAGGACAAGACAAGCTCATACACTCCCTTTTCTAATCGTTTATAATAAATAGCTAATCCATCGACGTCCCAGGTGAGTAGTTTTATTTGATTGCGTTTCTTGTTTACAAAAATATAAACGCCTTCTTGCAAAATGTTTAATTGCATGTGCTGGTTCACAATGCCACATAATGCATCAAAACTTTTACGCATGTCAGCAGCACCATTATACCAATAATACTTAACACTACTACTTAGTTGAAGCATTAGCAGGCTAGTAGTTGCTTTAAAATATGGATAGTGGTATCGTTAAATGGAAGTGTAATTTGTAATCCGTTGGGGGAAGCAATAGTGATCTCTTCGTGTCGACTTACCACCACTGGTACAAAACTAGGTGAAGCCACGGGTGTTGCTTTGGTAATCCAATATAAAAAAACATGATAGGTTAATCCGTGTAGTTTGCAAAATTTTGATTTGCTTAAGCCACTTGTTTGCCAATCACTAATGTACTGTGTAATCTGTTCGTTTGTGAATTTTTCGTTTTGCATAATTATTGTTTATTAGCAAAACTGTTACTTATTTTTTAATCAAACAATATGGTATTGCTGGGGGGCTTAGGCTGCAGAGCGCTCCGCTATCTTTTATAGCTTATTAGCCACTTGCAAAAATTACAACATAAATCCTGTTGATTGGTTGCATGATGTATTAACGCGTATTGGCGGTTCGCCTATTAACAAAATAAAAGATTTACTACCACAAAACTGGTTAGCTAATAAAAAATAATAATTGCAAAATTAATTTGTGTTACTAAATAGTTGGAAGGGTATTGCTGGGGGGCTTACTGTAAAAGAACTAATAGGGCAAAGTAAAAGAATAATACTTGTAACATCGGCTTATCATATGGATCGTGCACAAAAATTATTTGAAAAACAAGGAATTAAGAGGACTTCTTAAAGGCTAGATTATGAAACAAAAAGGAATAATAAAATCGACATTTTTGTTTTCTTGCCAATTTTAATTATCCAAAAAATACTAAAACTAGCATTAGAGAAATAATAGAAAGGTTTTTTATTAAATAAAAAACTAGTGACTTACCCCTCTACTAAATAAAACATTGGTGAAAGTTTTTATTATAATTTCAATATCAAATAAAATAGACTTCTTATACATATATTCTTGCTCCAATTTTACTTTATCTACTATTGAAATTTCATCTCTACCATTAATTTGAGCCCATCCGGTAATTCCAGGTTTTAATTTAGAAACACCTGTAGCAACTCTAAACGCCATTAAATCATCTTGATTATATAAAGCAGGACGAGGACCAACAAAAACCATTTCACCTTTAATAATATTAATAATGTTAGGTAATTCATCTATACTTGTTTTTCTTATAAACTTACCAATCTTAAGCAAATATTGATTAGAATTGGATAAAAGATGTGTCGCAACATTGGGAGTATTCATCTTCATACTACGAAATTTGTAGATTATGAAAAAAGAATAATTAATGCCAATTCGCTTTTGAGTAAAGAAAATAGGGAAACCATCTTCAATTATAATTAAAATAATTATAATTAAAAAAAAAGGTAATAGTATTATAAATAAAAGTAGAGCTAATAAACGATTAATCATAATTAATATTTTTTAATGCCTACAGCACACCAAAAAGGTATGGATTCGGAAAATTTAATTTCTGTTAAATCAGATTCAATCATCATGTTATAAATCTCGTTTTTTGAAAATCTTTGCTCTAATCTTGTACCAAATCTGTCTAAAGCATCAGTTCTAATTGTATATAGGCTGTTATTTTTATATGAGGATAAGGGTAAATTTGAAACATTAAAACCAATTTTTTCAATTAATTTTGCAAATTTTGCTAATGGGACATAAACGATAAATGCAATTAATTGACTTACTAAATATCTTAATCCGTTTGGTAAAATTGAAATGATTTTTCTAAAATAATCACTCAATTTCCAAATATAAAAATACCAAAATGGTTTATTATCAAATGAATAATAAAGGTATAATAAAAAAGGAGCACCTGGCTTTAAGGTATTTACACAATTTTGAAGAGCAGCTTTTGTGTCAGGAATATGATGTAAAACTCCTAATGAGTAACCAAAATCATTATATTTTTTTGAAAATTCATCAATTGATTCATTTAAAAAAATACAATTATTAAAATCACTTAAATTTCTTTTTGCAACTTGGATAGCGGAGCTAGGATCAACACAAAATAATGTTTTTACTTTAGGTGCAACTAAGCTAGCCCATCTTCCACTACCACAGCCAGCATCAAAACCTATTGAATTTGAATTAATTTTGTCCCAAGGGAAAATATTAAAGTATAAATTAAAACCATTAATTTTCTCCGTTAATTCAAGCTCACTCTGATTAAACCTTTCCCACTCATCTCCAAATCCTTTTACTGTTTTGATATCTATATTTGTCTTCATAATAAATATTATAATTTTATATTTTAGTGAAATTTTTTTCTATAAATGTATTTAAAATAGATTTTATTTATAAAATAAGTTAATTTTTTATTGATAATTTATAAATGATTGTTTGATTATATACATTATCTGGGGTTAATAATGTTGTTGGAAATTTATCAATGTTTGGGGAATTTGGGAAAAATTGTGGCTCTATACATATTCCTGAATATTTATTATATTTTATTTTATATTTCGTATCTAACAAACTGCCATCTAGATTATTACCGCCATAGAATTGCAAACCAGGATATGTTGAAAATATTTCAAATAAAATTTTGGATTTATTATTATATAAATTTAACATTTTATTCAATTTATTAGGTATGTAATTATCAATTACCCAATTATGATCATAATTAATGCTTAAAACTTTGTTGTTTAATTTTATTGGATTTCTGAAATCATAAGGTGTTTTATTTACATCCAAAGAATTTCCAGTTGGAATTAAATTATTATTATTTTCTAAATAATAATTTGAAAATATTTGCAAAAAATGATTATTAAAATTTTTACCATTATTCCCTGAGATATTGAAATAAGAATGATTCGTCAAATTAACATGTGTTGAAAGATCTGTAATTGCTTTATAATTAATAGTTAATTCATTATCGTCAGATAAAGTATATGAAACAGATACATTTAAGTTTCCTGGAAATCCATTATCAAAATTATTTGAATTATATGAAAATTTAATTGTATTTTCTTCTTTAATGAATAATGATTCCCAAATAACTTTATCAAAACCAGTTGTTCCTCCATGTAAGCAATTATTAAGTTGATTTTTCTCTAAATTATATTCGATATTATTAATACTAAATTTAGCATCTTCAATTCGATTGGCATATCTTCCGATTGTAGCACCAAAATATCTATTTTTTTTTTGTAAATACCCATCTAAAGTGTTAAAACCTAAAACGATATCTATTGGTTTTTTTTCAAAATTATAAAATAAAAATCTAGAAATTGATGCACCATAATTTAAGAAAGAAACACTAATTCCAGTGCTATTGGATAAAGTGTATTCATAAATATTATTGTCGTTTATTTTTCCAAAAACGCTTTTAGAAAATTTGATCATTTATTGTGTTAATAGCTTTTTTATAAAATTAACTTGAAAATTAAGAATATTTTCTTCATTATGAAATTTGTGTGCAAATTCATAAGATTTTTTACCCATAATTTTTCCGAAATTCTCATCTTTTATAAAGTATAAAATTGCATCAATTAATTTCACTGTATTTTTAGTTGGTATTAATATACCATTTATACCATCTTTTACTGCTTCTCTACTCCCCCTAATATTTGTCGCAATTATTGGTTTATTCATCATCATAGCTTCAAGAATTGTTCTTGGAAAACCTTCTCTGTAGGATGGTAAACAAAAAACATTCATAACTGTTATAAGTTTAGCAATATCATTCCTGTAACCTAAATCAATTAATTTATCGTTCATTAGCAATTTAGCTTCATTTACTTTATCATCAACAGAATTATTGTGATCACTTTCAAGTTTTTCACCTATAAGTAATAGATAAAAATTTGGAATTAATTTACTAATAGTTATTGATGCATCTAATATTTCGACTATACCCTTCTCTTGAACCCTTCTTCCTATAAAACCTAATACAAAGCTATCAATTGGAATACCTAAATCTAATCTAGCTTGTTCAGTATTATAAAGATGTGGATTGAATATTTCAGTATCTACACCATTGCCTATTGTAAAAACTTTATTTTTTTCTAAAAAATTATTATTTATTGCAAAATCAGCATCTTCTTTACTTTGACAAAATAAAAAATCAGTATAATTGCATGCAAATTTTTCTAATTTAATAAAAAAATATTTTTTCCATGAATTCATTTCATCGTGGAAATAAAAACCATGAGCTGTATAAATAACAATGGATTTACCATATAATTTAGCAGCAATTCTGGCTAAAAATGATGCAACAGGTGTATGGACGTGTATTAAATCAAATTTCTCTTTTTTAAAGATTTTATACAATGAAATAATAGTTCTAAATCCATTAATTATATTTAAGCTTCTATGGATCGGTGTATTAATAAATTTATATCCATTTTGTGATAAATTTTCTGATATTTTACCATTTGAACAAATAATGGTAACATCAAAATTGTTTTGCTCTAACTTGTTAATAAGGGGTAGTAAAAACTTATCTACAGTAAAATCAACTGCACACAATTGACAGATTTTCATTAAATAAAGTTTTTATTGTACCATGATTGAAACATTAAAATTGACCAAAGTTGATGTTGCCAATTTCTTTTTTCTTCCAAATGTTCTATCCATATATTATTTATATGATTGAAATTAAGTAAACCATGTTTTGCTAATTCTTTTTCAGAGAGTAAATTATTTGCCCATTGTTTTAATGGACCTCTTAGTAATTTATCTATTTGTATTCCAAAACCCATTTTAGGTCTATCGTAAAAACTTTTTGGAACATATTTATTTAAAATTTCTCTTAATATCCATTTCCCTTGACCATTTTTTATTTTTAAATTTTGTGGAATTTGCCAAGCATATTCTATTATTCTATTATCTAGAAAAGGCACTCTTGTTTCTAATGAATTATACATAGCAGCTCTATCAACTTTAACTAATATATCATTAGATAAATAATTCAAGAAATCTAAAATCATCATTTTCTCAACAAATGTATATCTATCGAGGCCATTAAATGTATAATTTATTGGCATCTCTGTTAAATTATATAAATTATTATGAAAAGAATTAGAAATAAAATAGTCATATAATTCATAATTCTTTGTAACATTCATTAAAAAAGCAGATTTTTGAATTTTTTCACCAAAATTTGAAAAATGTAGATTTTTTGGAATAATAAAATTATATTTTTCGAAAAAATTATTCCATTCATTGACGTTTTTCGAGAGTAAAACTTTTTTAACAGCATTTTTGAAAGGTGTAGGCAATAATTTTAACTTTCCCCATAAATTTTCGGTTAAAACATAACGATTATAGCCTGAAAATAATTCATCTCCGCCATCTCCAGATAATGAAACAGTAACACTTTTTTTTGCTAATTTCGATACTAAATATGTTGGTATTTGTGAAGAATCTGAAAAAGGTTCATCATAAATATCAGGCAATAAATCTATTGTTGAAAGTATATCATTTTGGTTTATATAATATTCATGATGATTTGTGCCTAAGTGTTTAGCAATTTTTTTTGCATATTTAGCTTCATCATAAAATTTATCATCAAACCCAATCGTAAATGTATTAATTGGTTTACTACTAACTTTTTGCATTATAGCTACAACAGTTGAACTATCAATTCCTCCAGACAGAAACGCACCTAATGGAACATCAGAAATCATTTGGTCACTGATTGTTTGAATTAATTTTTGATTTAATGTTTCAACATATGAATTTTCATTATTATTCTTATTTAGGTCTTTTTTTAAATTTGTTATTTCCCAATATTGATAATTATCAATAGAAAAAGACTTAGTATTAAATTTAATGTATGTACCCGGTGTAACTTTAAAAATATTTTCATAAATACATAAATTACTAGGTACATAGTTATATTTAAAATAAGAAACAACAGCAGTTTTATTTAATTTTTTTACGAAATTAGGGTGAGGAAATAATGCTTTTAATTCAGATGTAAAAAAAAATGTTTCATTTTGTAAACCATAATATAGTGGTTTCTCTCCTGCTCTGTCTCTTATTAAATAAATATCTTTATTTATATTATCCCAAAGAACAATTGCAAACATTCCAAGCATTTGATCTAATGTCTTATTAATGCCCCATTTTTCTATGGCAATTAGAATTATTTCAGTATCAGTATTACTGTTGAACATTAAATTATCAAATTCAGCAATTAAATTGTTCTTAATTTCTAAATAATTATATATTTCGCCATTAAACGAAATTATCCACCTTTCATCTGATGAAATCATAGGCTGTTTCCCTTTTTCCGATAAATCTATTATTGATAACCTTCTATGACAAACTTTGAAAGTTTTTGTATCATTATACCAATAACCATACCCATCAGGTCCTCTATGCTTAATGGCATTACCCATTTTTTCCAAAATGAAATCTTTTGTTTCTAATTGACTATAAAAACCAACAATACCACACATAAATAAAGTTATTTAATACCAATTATACAAATTGGTTCTTTAGAATTTAAAGAAGTTTCATCAAAAAATAACAAATCTCTTCTTTGATATTCATCAGCTATGTTATTTACAAAATCTTTTATTGTCACCCCCTTTCCTGAACATATATTTAAGGCTCCTTCTTCATTACTAAATATTTTATTCAAAATTTGTAATGCTGCTAAATTAACCTCAATATAATCACGAATAAGCGATCCATTATGAATTATAACCTGCTCATTTTTTAATATTTTATTCCTAACATAAGATACTAATCTATTTTCATTTTCACCTTTTCCGTATAAATAAAATAATCTACACCAAAGAAAACTTATTTTATTTAATGAAAAAAGATGTGATAAAGAATAAAATGTTGCTACTTTAGCTGATGAATAAAATGTTTTTGGATTTAATGGAGTGTTGATTGATAAAATTTGTTGGTCTAGGTCATATTCAAAACAAGTCCCAAATCCAATGAAACGTTTAATTTTATTTTTAACACAAGATTTTGCTAGAATTAAAGTCCCTAGTGTACATTCTAAATTCTCTTCTGAATTTTGATATTCTCCATGCTTTACATACCAAGCTAAATGAATAACAATATCTATGTCTTTGCAAATTTCATCCCACCATAATTCTGATTCTTTGAATAAATTTATTGTTTTAATTATATTAATTATCTTATCAGATTTTGGGATAATGGTTTGATTATCTTCTCTAATAATTAATATTATTTCAACATCTTGTTCTAATAATAAATTTAATAAGTGTAATCCAATGAATCCAGTTGACCCAGTAAATAAAATTCTTTTTTTCACTTAATTTGAAGATAAGGTATTGCGGTTACAAACTTAGCGCCTTTATTACTTAAATGTTGAAGTTGATTTTGAACTTCATCACTAATATTCCAAGGTAATATAAAAATATAATCTGGTATGTCAGAATCTAAAATTTCAGGTGGCAGAATAGGTATATGACTCCCTGGCATATACATAAATTGTTTTGATTTCGCAGCATCAAAAACAAATTTTATTAAATCAGATTTAATTCCGGCAAAATTTAATAATGTATTTCCTTTTGCTGCAGCTCCATATCCATAGACTTTTTTTCCTAAATTGTATTGTTCAATTAAAAAATTAAGTAAATTATTTTTTATCTTTATTGCTTCATGTTGAAAATCATTGTAAATAGTAATATTAGTTAACCCAAATTTTTCTTCAATATTTAATAAATTTAAAACATTGTTAGACACAATACGTTTATCATCATCATGACATGCATAAATTCTTAAGCTACCTCCATGAGTGTTTAATTCTTCAACATCATATATTATTAAACCGAAAGTTTCAAATATTTTTTTTACAGTGTATAATGATAAATATGAGAAATGTTCATGATAAATTGTATCAAATTGTTTATATTTTATTAAATTAAGCAAATGCGGGAATTCTAAGGTTATTGTGCCACCCTTTTTTAAAGCAATTTTTAATCCTAATGTAAAATCGTTTATATTAGGTACATGTGCATAAACATTATTACCGCATATTAAATCAGCTTTTTGATTATTCGATTCTAATTTTATTGCTAGTTTTTCACCAAAAAATTCTTGTACAACTGGTATATTCAATTTTATAGAAGCTTCAGCTGTATTTTTTGTAGGTTCAATACCTAAACAAGGAATGCCTTTATTAACAAAATTCTTTAATAAATAACCATCATTAGATGCAATTTCAATAACGAAGGATTTTTCATTAAGTTTTAATTTATTAATTATTAGATCGCTATAATCTTCGGCATGTTTTAACCAAGAAATAGATGTGCTTGAGAAATATGCATATTCCGCATTAAATAAATCATCTGCATTATTATAATCTTCGGTTTGAACAAGCCAACAGTTTTCGCAAACAAAAACTTTTAAAGGAAAATATAATTCATGTTGATTTAATTGTGATTTTGTCAAATACGCATTAGAGGGCGGTGCATAGCCTAGATCGATAAATGTTTTATTTAATAAATTACCGCAGTGTCTACATTTCATGTTATAATACCTTTAAAATTTGAATTAATATTAGGCAACTTTTTGTCGCGTTCTGAAAGATTAGTAATTTTAATAGGCCAATTAATATTAATTATACTATCATCAAATTTAATTCCATTTTCGAAATCAAATCTATAGGGCATATCATGTAAATATAATAATTCACAATCATTACATAGTGTTTGAAAACCATGTGCAAAACCTTTAGGTATTAAAATTGAATCATTATTTTGTTCTGATAAAATAATAGATTCCCATTTTAAATACGTAGGTGATTTTATTCTTAAATCAACAATAACATCAAAAATTTCGCCTTTCAAACATGTAATTATTTTTGATTCTGAAAATGGTTGCATTTGGTAATGTAAACCTCTAATTGTTCCTTTATAATTTGTATGGGTATGGTTGATTTGTAGGATATTATCACCAAACCCTATGTTTAATAAAAATTCTTTACTATAAATTTTTGAAAAAAAGCCTCTATCATCGTGAATTTTAGATTTTGAAATTTTTTTTAGTCCCTTAATGTCAAGATCTGAAATTATTAAATTGTTCATAAAATTACCATATTTTCCATTTAGCATTATTTTGCATCCATAAATTTTCTAGTAAGTTTTTATCTCTTAATGTATCCATAGGTTGCCAAAACCCATGATGCTCAAAAGCTTGAACTTGACCTTCTTGTGCTAACTTAGTTAAAGGTTCACTTTCCCAACTTGTATTATCATTTTCTATATAATCTATAACTTTTGGAGATAATACAAAAAAACCTCCATTAATATAACCACCATCACCTTTAGGTTTTTCAAAAAATCCCGTCACATTATTGCCTTCAGAGATGATAGCGCCATATCTTCCAGGAGGCTGCACTGCAGTTACAGTTACTAACTTATTATGTTTCTTATGAAATAAAATACTTGCAGATATATCAACATCACTAACTCCATCTCCATATGTAAAGCAAAAAGAATCTTCGTTAGTTAAGAAAGATTTAACACGTTTTAATCTACCCCCAGTTTGGGACTCATCCCCTGTATCAATTAGTGTAATTTTCCATGGTTCAGCTTTTTGATTATGAAATTCTATTGAATTATCATGCATATTGAAGGTAACATCAGACATATGTAAGAAATAGTTTGCAAAATATTCTTTGATTATATAACCTTTATAACCACAACAAATTATAAATTCATTAATTCCATGTGAAGAATATATTTTCATTATATGCCATAAAATAGGTTTTCCTCCGATTTCAATCATTGGTTTTGGCTTTAAATTTGATTCTTCAGAAATACGTGTTCCAAGTCCTCCAGCTAAAATTACACAAATCATATCTTATTTTTTATTGAATAAATTTTTAAAAACATCATCCCATTGTTCTAATAAATTATTGTCGTTATAAAAAGTATTAACTATTGATTTACCTATCTTAGCAGACTCTAATCTATACTCTTGATTTTCAATCATTTTTATTATTTTATTATACCAGTCAATTTCATTATCGCAAATTATATCTAATTCACCTTTCTGAGATGCATTTTTATAAGCAGGAGAACTAGAACATAAAACGGGAATTCCCATTTGCCAAAATATTAATAATTTATTTTCTGGTTTGCCAATATACATAGGGTGATTCAATAATGGGATTAAAGCTAAATCACAATTATTAATTAATAAGTTCATGTTTGATATAGACCATTCATATAGAAAAATTTCTTTAAAATTCAAAACTTTTTTTAATAGTGATAAAGTATCACCTTTAAATAAATTTGATAGATATTTCGGGTAGGTTTTATTCGATATTACATAAAGTTCGATACTATAACGTTGATTAACTTTTTTTAAAACATTAGATAAAATTCTAAAAGTTTGTGCATTTTCAGGAAATCCTTCCCATAAAAACTTGAAATTTCCACTACTACTATAATTAGTCTTTGTAATTTCAGATAACTCTACTCTTGAGTCTAAAATTATATGAACGTTTTTGTTATATTTTTTAATTTGATTTGATTGTTCTTTAGTCGTACATATAACTGCATAACTTTTCATACACATTTCTTTAAGTAAATTTTTATAATTAAAAATATAATACTTATTTTTTCTTAATAAAAATTTCCCTAAACCCCTAAAATAATTTCTAAAAAAAGTATCGTTAAGATAACTATCTGTAAAATCAAAAAATATTGGTGCAAGATTGTAATTTCTCCATATTGTTAAATCAGTAGCTTGTGTTAAAAAAACGGCATCATATTTTTTTTCAAAAGATGCAATTTCATATTTAATATTATTTATTTTACAAAAATATATAAATCTTCTTCTATCACCTGGATGTTTTAAATTATGTGAATTAGGTATAATACCAAATATTTTACAACTATACATTATAATTATTATTAAATACCCATTTTAAGAGATAAATATAGGCGATTATTGTTTCTTTAAAATTAGAATATGAAAATTTAAATATTGAAAAAAATATTCTGATAAGGAATTCAAATGTAAATAAAAAAATAAAAAGTAAAATATTTTCTATGAAATTGAGGTGTTTATTAATATATTGTAGTCTACTTCTTAATGAATAAAATAACCTTTTTGCTTTTACTTGGTTTGATGAACCACCACCAAAATGAAATGCACTATTTTCAGCATCATATAAAGTTTTATAACCTAATTTTTTCAACCTTAATGAAAAATCAACTTCATCATAATATACAAAAAAACGTTCATCAAAACCACCTAAAATATTATATAAATTAGTTTTAACAACAAAAAAAGCTCCAATTACTTGGTCTACAATTTTTGTATGAGCATGATTCCATTCAGACATTATACATCCTAAAACGGGAAAGTATTTGTCAATACCAATACTTAAGGCTAATAGTCTATAGAAATTAGGTGATCTGGAACAAGTTCTAGTTATATTTTTATCTTCATCTATTAATTGAATGCCTATTATACCTATTTTATTATTTACATTATTATCTAGAGTTGATTTAAGATTAGAAATTGTATTTTCAAATAAGGCTGCATCAGGATTTAAAAAAATTATAAATTCTGAATTAGTATTTTTCGCTCCAAGATTACAAGCCTTTGAAAATCCTAAATTAATTGGAGATAGAATTAAATCTATATTTGGTAAATTATTTATTTTTTCTATAGAATTATCATTAGAAAAATTATCTACAACAACAATTTTATCAATTAAACTTGAATTATAATTTGTAATTGAATTTAAACAATTATAAAGATGATTACCAGAATTCCAGTTAACAATAACTATTGCAAACATAATTAATTTTAGTGTTTATATGAATAATTTATTAATCTGGCCAAACCATATAAAAAATAATACTCCAATAAACGTGATAGAAAAATACATTTTCTTTTTAGAATTAACCAAAGGTAGTAAAAATACGATTGTGGTAAAAAAGAATTGGATAATTCTTGATTCTTCACCAATTCCACTCAACATTGTACTTAAAATAAAACCAAATAAGATAGAATAAAAAGCTATTGTATATATATAAATATTTTTATTATTTACAGAATTATTAAGAATAGGTATCATTAATAGTAAAATGAAAAATATTAGTAAATTATATAAATTGAACTTACTAATTCCAACTAAATTACTTGAATCAAAAGTAGCTCTAAAAAGTTCTACAGAAAAACCGAAATATCCTAAAATATTGAAAATATTAATATTAGAAAAGAAATACACAAAAATTGTCAAAAAGAATGTGAGATAGAATTTATATTTAAATATTTTTGAAATCAATGGTACAATAAAACTTGGTATAGCTTGAAAATGTGATAATCCAGCAAACATAAAAATAAATAATGATCTTATAAAAGATTTATAAGTAATTATGAAATATAAAGCAATATAGAAAAAAGAAACAGCAAGTGAAACTCTAAATTGTGTTAAATCATGTAATTCATAAAAAATTGTAAAATATATAAATAAAGATAAAATTGAAAAATTAGTAAGTTTAGCGATTATATATAATTTAAAATATAAAGCTACAACACTTATGAAAATAATAGAAAACCAAATTGGAAAAATTAATAATAACAATTTTAATATTGTAAAATATAGGTAGTCATAATCGATTCCATCAAAAAAATACTCATTATGATCTAAAATATTTTGTGCAAGTAAAGAATATTGTTGATCATCGACAGAATATGCAAATGGGTGACCGCTAGTAATTAAAAGTAAAAAAAATGATAATGTAATGTATACATATTTTTTTGCATTATTATTTAAATTGAAGCTAAAAATCATTGTAAAAAAACATAAAACCAAAAAATAAATAAAAATTATATAATAGTACATGAATATTTTGACTTTTTATGTATATAATAAATAATTTTATAAAACATACTTGGTATAACTGAAAATAAATAAAGTAAGAAAATATTAAAATTACTTGCTATTTTTAATTCATGGTAATATTTATTAATGTCTTTAGTTCTTAATCCATTAAGTGATCTGATATAAATTATCGATTTTAAAGTAAATAATTTTTTTTTGATTGCATGAGATTTGATTATTTTAATAATTTCGTCATTATTAAAAAAGTTATTAAAATAGAAGATGAAATTATACCAGTCAAATATAAAAACCTCTAAAATATTTTTTTGCCAATAACTTTTTTTATTATTATTTGAATTAATTATAGGCTCTCCTATCCAAAGCAGTTTAACTTTATTATTAAGAGAGTAATTAATAATTTGTCCAAGTTGTACAAAATTAGACCATTCACTAATATTAATAGTATTAACATTAAACATTCTTGAATTTCTACCATATATACAAGAACCAGATAATGTTAAATACCAAATTGAATTAATAAAAAAATCTTTTTTATTAGTAACTTCATAAATATTTGTATTTGGATGGATTGAATTTATAAAAATTAAATCGAAATTTGAATTAAGATTATTATATATTAATTCAAATTTATTTACGTGAAAATAAATTGAATCCCCTAAATACCATACATAATCTTCTTTTGGTGTAGTTATGGCTTTGAAGAAATTTAAATCATGCCCTAATCTTATTGTATTTCTATTGTAAAATATATTATTATAGATATTTTTAATTTCAAATATTAAGTTTTCAGTATCATTATTACTACTATCATCTGATATATATAATGGTATATTATATTTAATTAAAACAGGTAGAATTATAAAAATGTTATTTTTTAATATTTGTGGTCTATTATATGTAGTATAAGATATTGCAATTGATGATTTCATAACTCTTATGAAGTTATAGAATTTAAATATAGGTTTAAGCCGGAATTTAATGACATAGGATTGAAATTAATATATTGTTTAATTTTAGAAACATCTAGGATATTAATTGGTATATCAATATCTCTATTTTTTTTAAAAAATAGAATTGCTTTTTTATTAGTTATGTGTTCGATTTCTTTAATAACATCCAAAATAGTTGTCCCTATTCCAGATCCAATATTGAATATATTATTATCTACATCAATATTTAATAATTCTACAATAGCATTTGCCAAATCTGATATGTATATATAATCTCTAATTATAGTGCCATCACCCCATATTTCAATTTTATTATTCTGTAAAATATTATTAATAGCTACCGTTACAAAACCTTGTGTTTTGTTAATATTTTGATAAATCCCATATGGATTAGATGGTCTAATAATTAAATATTTTAAATTATAATTTTTGTTATAAAAATGAATGGTCTCTTCAAATATTAGCTTGGATAGGCCATAATAATTTATTGGAGCTAATTTAGAATTTTCAGTTTGAAAAGTTTCATTATTGTTCCCATATATTGTCCCTCCACTTGAAATGTAGACATATTTTATATTGTGGTCCGCATAAAATTTTAGTAAACTTAATTTTGATGAGTAATTATTTCGTATTTCATAATCATATTCTTCTATACTACTAGATGGAATTATTGTTGAGATTAAATCAATAACGCAATTGATATTATTATTTTCTATAATTTTTATTATATTTTTTACATTAAAATAATTCAAATAATAGTAATTATTGTCAGGAATAACATTATTATTATTATTTCTTTGTAATATATGTAATTTGAATTTTGGGTTATTAAAAGCATTTATTAAATTTTTACCAATAAAACTACTACCACCAATAATTAAAACATTATTTTTTGAACTTAAATTCATTTAAAATAACTTATTTAATATATTAAATTTTCTAGTACTAGATAATAGAGTTAAATATTTTATTAAATCATTTTCTATTAATTTTTTAAATTCAATACTATCATCCATAAAAATAAAGTTTTTAATGACCTCTTTTGTAAATAAAAAATTAAAAACTGGATCATGGGATAAGACTGAAATGCACATAACTTTTTCAGTTAGCTCTATATTTTTTAATGGATATAAAGTTTTAATATTTCCAGAATATCCTATAGATTTGGTATACATATCAAAACCTTGTATATTGATAAAAGAATTAGAATGTTTAAAGGTCAAATCATATAATATTCTTTGTAATCCCATTGGACTATATAAAACGCTTCTTGGGGAATGAGTTGTTTTATAAATATTAGAGTCTTCCCAATTTAATTTTGTATTATCTATAAATAAAGACAGATTAGATTTTATAAACTGAAAGTCTTTTTTTTCTACCTTCTTTGCAATGTTGTTATTTAGATATATATAAACATTATCGAAATCATTTATTTCAAAATTAGGCATTTTTGAGAGTACTAATATATCATATCCTTTATTATTAATAGGTTGCGCAGTTGAATTAGGGCCGTATATTAAAATTTTAGATTTATTTTTATTAATATTGTTAAATTCATCAAAAAGAGGCTTTTTTTCAAATATTTTTGAATAGAAGTTTGCTGCTTCTATTTCACCTTGATTGTTGGATTTATTTAAAACATGATGAATTAATTTTTTTTTTGAAGTTATGTATCTTTGCCAATCGTTTATGATTGCTGCATTTATAGATTCAAGATGTAAAATATTTGTTTCTAATAAGAATTTATTTTCATTATTACTAGTCACATTATTTAAAATATGATATATAAATTTTGATTTTTTAAAACCAAAAAATCTAACACCATACCTCAGTATTGACCTATATAATAAAAATTTGAAACTTCTATTAATGATTTTTTCTAAAATAACTTCTCTAAAAAGTGTATTTTTTTTAGATAGCTGTATATTACTCATTATTTAATAAATCGATGTTTCTAAAGGTATATTTCAAATCTTTTATTGGTAAAATACCAATTTTACCGCCAAACATTTGACCTTTCCGAATTAAGTGTGTAGAACAAAGGCAACCTAAACCATATAAGGCTTTAAATATAGGAACTCTTTCGTTTCTACTTTTCATTGAATTATCTGTTTGAATAAAATCTTCTAAATTTTTAAACCAATAGTGCCCATAATCTATATAACCTGGAAAAACTGTCTCATACCCTTTATACTGTGCATCTAAAATTAAATTATCAAAAATATCAACTGGACTATTTATATATTCATAGTTAACATACATAATTGATTGCGGATAATTTCCGTTTTCTTCAATTTTCTCTAAACTGCATTTTAATAATATTTCAATACTTAAATTTTCTGAATTATCTATTAAATTTCTATCTAACCAAATCGCATTATTAAACGCTAAATTTCTATTTTCAGATAATACATAAATATTATTTATGTATTTAGATTTTTTAATATTTTCTATTGTCTTATTTATTAAATCATATTGAATTGAATCTTTAGTTATATTGCCTTTTATTGGTAATAGTGCTATTATATTAACATTTTCAGGCTTAAATGAGTCTGGAATTTCATTTAAAATATCTTGGTCTATTTTTTCAATAATTGAGACTACTCCCTTTGCTCTAATTGGTTCATTACCTTGATGTAATCCATGATGATGGTATACAGCTGCAGAAGGTTCATAAACAATATGTAATCCATGATTTATTACTTCTTTCCCCCATACTCTATCTTCAATATTAGTTACATCTTCATCAAATGGAAATTTTTCCCAGATAACTCTTTTGAACATACTATTTGCATTATGAAAAAAATAGTCTTTATATTGGATACGTTTATCTTGTCCAAAAACTAATAATAAATCCCGAGTATTTATTGGGTCAGTAAAACTAACAGGAAGTTGTCTACCATAAACACCTGCAATTTTATCATTATTTTCAAAATTATTGAATAAGTTTTCAAGCCAAAACTCATCTTTTGGTATACAATGAGCTGAAATACAAACTATAAAATCACCTGTGGATACTCTAATACCATCATTAATTGCTTTTCCAGGTTTAAAATTTTCTATATTAATTATATGATCAACTGGAAACCTTTTTGCAATATTTATAGTATTATCATTACTATTGTTGTCAACAATTATTATTTCGATATTTTTCATTGTTTGATTATATATCATATTCAAACAATGGTATATCCATTTTTCTTCATTTTTAGTTCGAATAATTAAGGAGATTAATGACATAATTAAAATAAATTTTAAGAAAACATTTCGATAGTTAATAAAATATCTGCTGGAATACTTTGTATACTCTTTTTACCGATAATTAGATTGGAATTTTTTGGGGGGATACCGGTACCGGGATTTTTATATGTAACCATTTTTTCAGTCAAAATAGTGCCGCTTGGTATTTCTACTAAAGAAGTCATTGAAACATGATATTTTTTTCTAGTAATCCATTCTGTTTCAGAAATAAGTTTCTCACCAACACCAATAGATTCTTCAACTAATCTAATATCCCTTACCATAGAATAGAATTCATCAGGTTCTAGAGACATTTTATGATCAAATCCTTCCATCTTTTTATTTATAGTAAAATGTCTTTCTATTATTTTTGCGCCTCTTGCAACAGCCACTAATGTGGGTATATAACCTAATTCATGCCCCGAATATCCAATTATTAGATTAAATTTCTTTTTTAAATTGTCAATAAATGAAATGTTACACTCATTAATTGGGGTTGGATAAGAAGATACACAATGCATTAATGCTATATCAGTATTTGATTCTTTAAAAATATTAACTGCTGTTTCAATTTCATTATAATCTGACATACCTGTAGATAAAATTAATGGCTTCCCAATTTTTGAAATATATTTTAAAAGTTCAATATTGGTTAGCGAATGACTAGCCAATTTATATGATTGAATATTTAATTTTTCCAAAAAGATAACTGCATCAATATCAAAAGCAGTTACCATAAAATCAAGTCCTTTAGATTCAGAATAATTTTTTAAAATTATATATTCATCCATATTAAACTCTAAAAAATCTCTAATCTCTTTATATGTTTTACCAAAATTTGGGAATCTTTCGTCATTTGCATTTAATGTTTCTTTAACTGCTAAATTTTCAACAGTTCTTTTTTGGAATTTAATTGCATCAGCTCCTGAAATTGACGCAATATCAATTAACTGTTTTGCAATTTCAATAGATCCATTATGGTTTAAACCAGCTTCAGCAATTATATATGTTTGATTTCTATCAAAATATTTTTTCATATTAATTTAATTTTATTATTTATTTTTCCAAATAAGATACCAATTAACAAAGTTTTGAATACCTTCCTTTACAGAAATCTGAGGTCTAAATTTAATATAATTTTCAAGATCTTGTATATCAGCATGAGTTGCTGGGACATCACCAGGTTGTATATCTAAAAAATTATACGTCGCCTTTTTACCTAGTGCAATTTCTAGTTGTTTTATATACTCAATAAGTGGCACTGGATTTGAATTTCCAATATTGTAAATACTATATGGTGCGATCGATGATTTTGGATTAGGTTTATCTGTATCCCAATTTTTATTTATAGTTGGGGGTTTTGATAATAATTTTTTTATACTCTCAACAATATCTCCAACATATGTAAAATCTCTGATCATATTTCCATGATTGAATACTGAAATTGGTTTATTTTCTAATATTGATTTAGTAAATAAAAACAATGCCATATCTGGTCTGCCCCATGGACCATATACTGTGAAAAAACGTAAACCTGTAGTAGGTAGATTAAATAAATGACTATAAGTGTGTGCCATCATTTCATTAGCCTTTTTTGTAGCAGCATATAAACTAATTGGATGTTCTGTAGATTGATTCTCCGAAAGCGGCAAAGTTGTATTTAAACCGTAAACGCTTGATGTGCTAGCATAAATTAAATGTTTGATTTTTCCTTGTTTACAACCTTCAAGAATACTTAAAAAACCATCAATATTGCTCTTTAAGTATACTCTTGGATTTTCGATACTGTATCTAACACCAGCTTGTGCTGCCAAATTGATAACATAATCAAAACTATTCTTTGATATAAATTCAACGATAAAATCATAATCTTCTAAATTAGATTTAATAAAAGTAAAATTCTTATATTTTGAACTTTTAATTGGTATAGTTTCAAAAATATCATTTCTATAAATACCTAATTCTGTTAATCTAGCATATTTTAGATTAACATCATAGTAATCATTAATATTATCTAAGCCATAGATATTATAGTTTTCGCTAATCAATAATTTAGTTAAATGAAAACCAATAAATCC